>OJSC01000920.1_pt1 | contig 34269 bp, 29 predicted proteins | sample 1599361 | NCBI WGS metagenome assembly OJSC01 (sample SAMN04168656, study PRJEB22393) | human gut metagenome | biome: human gut microbiome; feature: stool | host: Homo sapiens | collected 2014-03-17 | reverse complement strand
ACTAAATAACAGAAGCGTGAAAGACCGTTCATTTTCAAGAAAAATTGAAAGTGAGTGGTCTTTTTTTATACCTTTAAAACGGATTTTTATTAAGACGTTTTAAAGGGCTGATTCGATGTGTTCGAGAAAGGCGATATTATGGAGACGATCCGGAATGTAGATGTAAACAGATTGCATGATTTCAAAAATCATCCATTTAAAGTAGAGATGAATACAGAATTGTGCGAGCTTATGAGAAGTATTGAAAAAGAAGGAGTGCTTGTGCCACTTCTTGTAAGGACTAATCCATACGGTGATGGATATGAAGTTATATCAGGACATAGAAGGAAGGAGGCAGCAATTTGGGCAGGAGAGACGAAGGTTCCGGTTGTGATAAGAGAATTAGATGATGATCAGGCAGTTGTGGCAATGGTTGATTCTAATCTGCATAGAGAGAATCTCAAACCTAGCGAGAAAGCATTTGCGTATAAGATGAAGCTGGATGCAATGAAACATCAGGGAAAGCACCTTGACAGTGGAGCTTTGGCTCAAGTTGGACCAAAGTTTACAGATGGAAGTCAGCTAAATGAGAAGGGCAATAATACAAGTACAATAAATAGTAATGAATTACTTGCAAGACAGGTGGGAGAGAGTGTGGCACAGATAAAACGATATATAAGGCTTACAAAGCTTATCCCAAAGATACTTGATATGGTTGATGATGGGAAGATTGCATTCACGATTGCAGTAGAACTGTCTTATCTGTCGGAGAATGAGCAGTATGAGCTTCATGCAGTCATGGATTTAGAGCAGTGCACACCATCATTGTCGCAGGCAAACAGGATGAAACGTATAAGTCAGAGCGGAAAGCTGGATATGGATGCAATCTATTCAATATTGGAAGAGGAAAAACCGAACCAGCGGGAACAGATTAAGATTTGTGCCAGTACACTTGAGGAGTATTTCCCAGATGATTTTACTCCAAAGCAAAAGGTGGAACTTATAGAGAGGCTCGTAAAAGAGTGGCATGAAAAACAGATTAAAGATAATGGAAGGAACAGGTGATTATATGAATAAAAATCAGAATATACGATTTAATATGGATAAGGAATCTGATATTATGGCATGGGAGAGCCTTCACAGCAAAGATGTGGGGGAAAGATTTAAGTCACAAAACAGGTTCGTGATTGAAGCAATCAATTATTATTATGAGAGAGTTATGCGTATACAGGAAGATCCATATCTGGAAACAAGGGAAAAAGAAGATGCATTTGCGGACAGGATAGTTGGAAAGGTAGAAAGGAAAGTACTTTCCAATCTTCCTGCCTTACTGGGATTATATGTAAAGAAAGATTATGAGGAGGAATAATTATGGCGATAGACAGGACAGTTAAGTTTACAGTGAGATTAAATATGCTTAATCCGGCTCATGTAACTATTAATAAGGTTCTGAATGAGTTAAATTTGGATATATTTAAGTCAAAGAATCAGTTTTTTATAGATGCAGCAACTTATTATATCGAGAATTATGGGCAGGAAGAATTAACGCAGCCAAAGAAAGAGAAAGAGCCGGAGTTTGTATCAACAGAAGATATGGAAGCTATTGAGGAAAGAATCAGGCAGGCTGCAAAGGAAGAAGCACGTCAGGAAGCTAATAAGGAAGTTATGACAATGGTAGGAAGTCTGCTGGCTGCAATTCAGGCTGGTGGAGGTGCTATGTCAGTAATGAATAAAGCTAATGCTGCTATGAAGACAGGAACGAAAAGCATATCTGATGAGGAGTCAGAGGATTATGAAGACGATGAGACATTAGTACAGAGTGCACTAAGATGGATGGCAAATGATTAGCAATAGAATATAGATTATATAGACAGGGACTGTGTAGAAATACATGGTCCTTATTTTTATCTGTAAATATTGTAGCGACTGCCGGCATAAAACGATGGCAGAAATAAAAAGAGACTGAACAATCCGACGGCAGTAACTTAAAATGCCGTAATAATCCGACGGCAAGGAACTTGAATAAAAGAAAGTTGTGGAAAGAACAAAAGAAGAGTGATGGCACAAAGCGACGGCATTATATAAGAGCGACGGCATAAAGTGAAGTCAGCTATGAAAAATGCTGTAACAAAGTGCCGTCAATTAATGTGAAAAGACACTTTTATGAGATTTTAGACAATTATCAGAGCAAGAGATGCTACAAGCAAGGGGCAAGAGAAGTTCCAATACAGCCCTCGGCGTTTGAGAGCGAAATACACCCTCCGCACAAAACTTCGTTTTGTACTCTGGGGATTTCGCGATTGCATCGAGCCAAAGAATAAATATTACTATGGCGACATTTGAAAAATTAAATATAGCTGATGAAAAGAAGGAGATGATTGAAATGCCAAGACATTCATTTATACAGATGACGAAACTTCATAATGTTATGGGGAGAATTGATTATATAACAAGTACAGTTAAACAGGAAAATCTATATGCCGTATATGCAACACAGCCACTTCGGTCTTTCTGGAAAGACCTTGCGAAATGCAACAGAGAAGAATTTGCTAAAAGTGGAACGACAGGAAAATGTATTGAGGCAAGGGAACTGATTATAGCATTACCGGAAGGATTATATCATTATGAGCATGATTATCTTATTAAACATTTTGCTACGGATTTTAAGAAAAAGTATGGTGTAGACTGCTATGCAGCCCTGCACCATAACAAGAGAAAGACGAACTTTCATATCCACCTGATATTTGCGGAAAGGACGAAGCTGGAAAAGCCAGTTGTAAAGGTAGCATCTAGAAATATGTTTTATGATGAGAATGGAAAGCATGTGCGTACTAAGAAAGAGATATTGGATGAAAGTGGTAACATCCGTAATGGCTGTAAGATTATCAGAAAAGGCGAGGTTTATGAGAAAAAAGAGTTCTCTGTAAAAGATGACAGATTTAAACGGGATTCATTTCTTGATGAGGCAAAGGTGTTTTTTACAAACGAAATAAATCAGCTTGTGCTGCATGAAGAGGATAAACTTAAAGTCTTTGATAAGAACAGTCCGTATCTTGCTACTAAAAAAATAGGCAAAAATAATCCAATGGAAGAGCAGATAAAAACTGACAATGAGGTGCGGCAGGAATGGAACAGGACTGTTGATAGAGCAATTGTAAGCGGAATGTCAGAAGAGGACATATCAAGTATAAAGAAGAAAGAAATAACAGAAAAGGTAAGGGACTCTATAGATTTATATGGAGATAGACCAGATCTTTTTGCAAGTATTATAAAGCTTGCTATTGCAGTGCTGGAACTTCTTATTAATCGCATTATGCTAGCTGCGGTTGGTGTGGCAGAAAAGGTGCTGGATATTGTGCCAGAAGAAAGTAGAAATATTGAGGCTAAGACTTATCCAACAATGCCAACAATGTCACCACTTGCAAAAAAATACCTAAGTCTTCAGAATATCTATGATGAATTACAAAAGCAAAATGAAGCAATATTTGCGCAGGAGCATAAACGCAGCGAGCTGGAGATAGAATTGTCAGAATGTAATGGTGCATTTAAGGCACGAAAGCGTGGAGGGTTGCAGAATCAAATATATGAACTGAACAAACAGATTGATAATATGAAACGCTATTTGTCATCTATTGTGCAACGACATGGTTATGATAATGTAAGGGATTTTTATAGTACTTATTATGCGGCTAAAGGTGAATATGCTGATTATGTGAAAGATGTTGAGGAATGGAATGTTAATCACGTTAAAAAGAATGAGAATATTCCAACTGAAGAGAATAGGACAGATAGATATCAGATTGGCGAGGAAAGGAATTTTATGAGAGATAAAGACAAAGAATATTTAATCAAAAAAAGATGATGTAATAGAGTGCTCTGGAGTGCTTGAGAAATTCAAGTTGAGATTGAAAAAATATCAGTATGCATGATATAATATTATATTATGAGAAGTTAAGTGAATATTGTGGTGGATAGGAGAATATTACATTGACAGTAAATTATGATAAGCTGTGGAAGCTGTTAATAGATAAAAAAATCAGCAAAACGCAATTGGTACATAAGAGCGGTATAAGTACAAATGCTATGGCTAAAATGGGAAAAAATCAATTTGTCAGATTGGAAGTGTTAATTAGGATATGTGATATTCTCCATTGCCGGATAGATGATATTATTGATTATTCTATGGATGTAGAAACAGAACGAGGAGGTAACTCTTATGAAATCTAATTTTGACTTTTTACAAACAGAGTTTCCTGTTTTATCAACGTTTGGTTGTCAGGCTGAAAAGTATTGCTTTTCTGATCCTAATTCATGCCTTATGAAATTGGGAATGATAGGGGAGAGCATTGTTAATTTAATGTTTACTTATGACAGAATCCAATTGCCATATGATAATACGGCAGTTACAAGAATAGATACTCTTCAAAGAGAGGGATTGCTAACAAGAGATTTAACGGATATTTTACATGCTCTTAGAAAAGCCAGAAATAAAGCTGTGCATGAGAATTATGATTCTGAATCAGAATGTAAAATTCTGCTTCAAATGGCTTATAGTCTTTGCGAATGGTTTATGCAGACTTATGGAGATTGGAATTATCAGCATCATGATTTTATTATGCCTGAATTAGAAAATAAGAGAGTTTCGGTTACACAGGAAGAGAAAGCTGCAGAAGAGAGACAGGCAGAAGAACTTACAAAACAGGCAGAACAAAAAGCAAGTACAGCAGAAGCTATTTCTAAATCAGAGCGTCAGAAGCAGGCTGGTAAAATGGCAAGTCAGCGCCCTAAATCAGAAGCTGAAACTAGATATATTATTGATGAACAATTGCGTCAAGTAGGCTGGGAGGCAGATACAGAAAATCTTCGTTATTCTAAAGGAACTCGTCCAGCAAAAGGACATAATATGGCTATTGCTGAATGGCCGACAAATTCTTCAGTAGGACAGAGCGGACGTGTAGACTATGCATTATTTGTTGACACTAAGTTGATAGGTGTCATCGAGGCAAAAGCAATACATAAGGATATTCCGTCTGTTATTGATTATCAGGGAAAAGAATATCCGCGTAATATTCGTAAGGAAGATTCAGAGTATCAGATTGGAGAATGGGGTGAATATAAAGTACCATTTACTTTTGCTACCAACGGAAGACCATATCTAAAGCAGCTTGAAACAAAGTCAGGAATATGGTTTTTAGATTTGAGAAGCCCTGCAAATAATCCGACAGCTCTTCATGGGTGGATTAGTCCTATGGGAATGGTAGAATTGCTGGAGAAAAATCCTCAAGAGGGTAATTCAGCATTGAAGGCATTGCCATATGATTTTCTTACAGATCCTAATGGGTTAAATCTGCGTGAATATCAGTTAAATGCGATAAAAGCGGCAGAACAGTCAGTTATTGAAGGAAAAAAGAATATCCTTTTAGCTATGGCAACAGGAACAGGAAAAACACGTACTGTACTAGGTATGATTTATCGCTTTTTAAAGACGAACCGATTCAAACGTATATTGTTTCTTGTTGACCGTACTTCTCTTGGGGAACAGGCATCAGATGTATTCAAAGAAATAAAGTTGGAAGACTTAATGACACTTGATGAGATATATAATATCAAGGGACTTGAAGATAAAAATATTGATAAAGAAACCAGAATACAGGTGGCAACTGTTCAGAGCATGGTTAAGCGTATTCTATATAATGATGGAGAAACTATGCCGGCGGTTACAGACTATGATCTTATTATCATAGATGAAGCACACCGCGGATATATTCTTGACAAGGAAATGGGCGACACCGAAATTTTGTATCGTGACCAAAGAGATTATCAAAGCAAATATCGAAGTGTGATTGAATATTTCGATGCGGTGAAGATTGCACTTACGGCAACACCTGCACTTCAGACGACAGAAATTTTTGGACAACCAGTGTTTAAATATACATATAGAGAAGCTGTCATAGAAGGATATTTAGTAGATCATGATGCTCCTCATCATTTGGAAACAAAACTCAGTACAGGTGGAATTCACTACAAATCGGGTGATACAGTTATGATTTATGATCCTGTGACAGGTGAAATTACAAATAGTGAGTTGTTGGATGATGAATTAGATTTTGATGTTGAACAATTTAATCGGCAGGTTATTACAGAGAATTTCAATAAGACCGTTTTAGGCGAGATTGCTAGAGATATAGATCCTGAGAATCCAGAAGAACAGGGAAAAACTCTAATATATGCAGTTGATGACCAACATGCAGATATGATTGTATCAATTTTGAGAGATATTTATTCGGAATATGGGGTCTCTAATGAGGCTATTATGAAGATAACAGGTAGCGTTGGAGGCGGCAATCCTAAGAAAGTGCAGGAGGCTATAAAACGTTTCAAGAATGAGAGTTACCCAAGCATTGCAGTAACAGTGGATTTGTTGACTACAGGAATTGATGTGCCGGAAATTACAACATTAGTGTTTATGCGTCGTGTGAAATCACGTATTTTATTTGAGCAGATGTTGGGGCGTGCTACTAGATTATGTCCGAAAATACATAAGACGCATTTTGAAATATACGATCCTGTAGGGGTATATGATTCTTTGAATGATGTGAATACGATGAAACCAGTAGTGGTTAATCCAACAACAAGCTTTACTCAGTTATTAGATGGTCTGTCTGAAATAAATGATGATAAACAGGTAGAGCAGCAGATTAATCAGATAATTGCCAAATTGCAGAGAAAGAAACGAAATATGTCGCCTAAAATGATGGACTATTTCATTAGCATGACTGATGGAAAAGACCCATCACAGCTTATTATGGAAATTGAAAAGTCAGATGTGCAGGAGGCTAAGAATCGTCTGCTTAAATATCGTGATGTATTCAAAATGCTACAAGAAACGAAAGCAAATGGTTCTCGTCCTGTTGTAGTTTCAGATGCAGAGGATGTATTGACAGAACATTCACGTGGATATGGAAATGCAGAAAAACCAGAAGATTACCTGAATGCATTTTCACGATATATTCAGAGCAATCGAAATGAAATTGCAGCATTGAATATTATTTGTACCAGACCTAAGGATTTGACAAGAAAAGATTTGAAGGATTTAAGATTAACACTTGACAGAGAAGGATTTACTACACAGCAGTTGAATACTGCACTTTATGAATTGACTAATGAAGAGATAATGGCAGATATTATAAGCTTGATTCGACGCTATGCAATTGGATCAACGCTTATTAGTCATGAAGCACGTATTCACAGAGCTGTTGAGAAACTTAGAAAAAAACATAATTTCTCAAAGCAGGAACAGAGCTGGATATCCCGCATTGAAAAATATCTGCTGGGGGAATCTGTAATGAATATCAAGGTATTTGATGAAGACAGCAGATTCGCAAGCTATGGAGGCTTCAAAAAGATAAATAAAGTATTTCAGAATAACCTTGAAAGCATTGTGCTTGAATTAAATGAATATTTGTATGATGACGGAGGAAATGTTGCATGACAACACAAGAAATTGTATCAAAATTATGGAATTTATGTAATGTATTAAGAGATGATGGCATCACATATCATCAGTATGTTACAGAATTAACATATATTTTGTTTTTGAAAATGGCGAAGGAAACTGGAACAGAAGAACAGATTCCAGAGAAATATCGTTGGGATGAATTGAAGGCTAAAAGCGGGGTAGAATTAAAAAAATTTTATAAGGAACTGTTATCAGAACTAGGGGATAATGGTACAGGCAGAATTCGTGAAATATATCAGGGTGCAGCGACAAATATTGATGAGCCTAAGAATCTTGAGAAAATTATAGCTACGATAGACAGTCTTGATTGGTATTCTGCGAGAGAAGAAGGACTTGGAAATTTATATGAAGGATTACTTGAGAAAAATGCTAATGAAAAGAAATCGGGTGCAGGTCAGTATTTTACTCCACGTGTTTTGATTGATGTTATGACAAAACTTATGAAACCCCAAGTAGGAGAGAGATGTAACGACCCTGCCTGTGGAACATTTGGTTTTATGATTGCTGCTCACCAATATGTTGCAGAGCATACAGATAATTTTTTTGATATTGAAGATGCAGATATGGCGAGATTTGAGAGGGAGGAAGCATTTACAGGCTGTGAGCTTGTACATGATACACACCGGTTGGCATTGATGAATGCTATGCTCCATGATATCGAAGCTCCTATTACATTAGGCGATACGCTTTCAAATATAGGAAAATCAATGCATGATTACGATTTGGTTCTGACAAATCCACCATTTGGAACTAAGAAAGGCGGAGAACGTGCTACACGTGATGATTTTACTTATCCTACAAGTAACAAACAGTTAAACTTTTTACAGCATATTTATCGAAGTCTTAAAAACAACGGAAAAGCAAGAGCTGCTGTTGTATTGCCGGATAATGTGTTATTTGCGGATGGTGATGGCGAGAAAATTAGACGGGATTTATTAGATAAATGTAATCTACATACAATTCTGCGTCTTCCTACCGGAATATTCTATGCACAGGGTGTTAAGACAAATGTACTTTTCTTTACTCGTGGAAAAACAGACAAGGGAAATACAAAAGAAGTCTGGATTTATGATCTTAGAAATGATATGCCATCATTTGGAAAAACTAATCCTTTAAAGCCAGAGCACTTTGATGACTTTATAGCATGCTATGCAGATGGAGACTTAAGCAAACGAAAAGAAACATATAGTGAAGAAAATCCAAATGGAAGATGGCGTAAATTCTCAATTCAGGATATTCTTGCAAGAGATAAAACAAGTCTTGATATTACATGGATGAAGACAGAATCTGATACAGATAATTATACACTTGCGGAATTATTAGATCAGATTAAAGAAAAATCTCAGAATATTGCCAAGGCAGTTTCAGAATTGGAACAACTGATTGGAGAAGTGGAGGAGTAATGGATACAAAAGCATTAAGACAAAAAATACTTGATCTTGCTATCCGTGGCAAACTTGTTCCGCAGGATCCAAATGATGAACCAGCAGAGGTATTGTTGGAACGCATCAGAGAGCAAAAGCAGCAGATGTTCAAGGAAGGTAAGCTCAAGAAAAAGGATATTAAGAATGATACAATTATCTTTAAAGGTGAGGATAATTTGCATTATGAGAAGTTTCAGGATGGAACTGTAAAATGTATTGAAGATGAGATACCGTTTGAAGTGCCGGAGGGGTGGTGCTGGGCACGAGTTAGAGATATTGCAATGGTTAAAGGTGGAAAGAGGTTACCTAAAGGAGCAAGTTTTTCAGAAGAGATTACTACCCATGCATATATCAGAGTAACTGATATGAAAAATCATTCTGTCAATATTTCTAATTTGAGGTATATTTCTGATGAAATATTTTCAGCAATCAAGAATTACACAATTGCAAAAGATGATTTGTATGTAACAATAGCTGGAACAATTGGTGTTGTTGGAGAAATTCCAGACAAGTTGGACGGAATGAATCTCACCGAAAATGCTGTAAAAATAACAAATATAGCCATAAATAAGTCATTCCTTTGCATAATATTGCAAACGGATTTTGTTCAACAGCAGTTTCAAGATAAAACCCACCAAGTGGCGATGCCAAAGTTGGCATTAGAAAGAATTCTTTCAACTTTGATTCCTATATGTCCATATGTACAGCAGCTACAAATTGTTGATAGATTTCAAATCTGTGACAATTTCTTATCTACTATTGATACTGAAAAAGAAGAACTTCAAAAAATAGTATCTTTAAGTAAGTACAAAATCCTTGACCTCGCCATCCGTGGTAAACTTGTTCCACAAGACCCGAATGACGAACCAGCATCTGTGATATTGGAGCGTATTCGTACAGAGAAAGAAGAACTGATTAAACAAGGCAAAATCAAGCGTGATAAGAAGGAATCTGTTATCTTTAAAGGTGATGATAACTCTTATTATGGAATACATTTGCCAGATAGTTGGAATTGGGCATCTCTGAGAGAAATCGCACTTTCAATTAGTGATGGTTCTCATAATCCACCACCAAATAATGGTAGTGGCATCCCTTTGTTAAGTGCTGCAAATATAAATGATAATTCTATTTTAATGAACGAAATATCACGATGGATTACAAACGAAGAATGGAAAATTGAAAATCAACGTACTAATATTGAAGTTGGCGATGTATTGCTTACTATTGTTGGCAGTATTGGTCGAAGTGCAGTAGTTCAGAACAACAATCATTTTGCATTACAAAGGAGCGTTGCAGTTATTAAACCATGCTTAATTAATCCTTTATATTTGATGCACATTGTCCAATCTCCTCAAATTCAAAAATGGCTCACTGACAATAGTAAAGGGACAGCTCAAAAAGGAATATATCTTAATGCACTTTCTCTTATGATTATTCCAATCCCTCCATTAGCAGAGCAAGCAAGAATTGTCGAGCTTATTCATATTGCATATAAACAGCTTGATTTGATTTCAAATGCATTACTTTAGAAAACAGCCGCCCTCATTCAAGGACGGCTTAATATTTTTACCAGGTTACTATTTTATCTACAAGTTCCTGTTGTTCGCTGGCAGTACGGCGAAGGTAAATGCGTGTTGTTTCAATGCTCTCATGCCCCATAAGGTCGGCAAGTAGAGCAATATCATTGTACTTTTCAAGGAAGTTCTTTGCGTATCTGTGGCGGAATGAATGAGGATAAACCACCTTTTTATCAAGACCATATTTCTCGGCGTAGTTTTTCAGCTGTTGTGAAATTCCTCTTGTGGTAATTCTTTCGCCATATCTGTTAAGAAACAAATAACCGGAGGAACGATGTTTTTCCTTCAGCCATTCAAGAGTTTCTTTCTTTAATTTTTGGGGTATGTATAATCGGCGAAGCTTTCCACCTTTTGTATATAGGTCAAAATATCCGATTTCAATATGTTCAATCTTTATTTGGATAAGTTCGCTTACTCTTGCTCCCGTAGCTGCTAAATACCAAACTACAAAATACCATTCCATATTACTATCCTTTTTGAGCTGCTTCTTAAGAAAATTGTAATCTGCATTGCTGATAACATTCTCTAAGAAGTTTTTTTGCTGCACCTTTACAGCTTTCAACTGTAATTGCTGTTCTTCTAAATACTCCAAATATTTGTTTATTGCTTGTATACGTAGATTTACCGTTTTAGGTTTAAAAAATTCCATCAAATACCCTTTGTAGGCAAGCAGATTTTCTTTGCTAACAACATCGTAATTCACATTGAAATAATTCACTGTCCATAGATACGATGTTATCGTATTTTCTGATAAATTTTCCTTTCTCAAGTATTCTTCAAATGTTATTTTTGTCTCCATAAAAAGACACCTCCGATATAATAATTTTGCGAGAAATTCGCTCTAATATTATATCGAAGATGTTTACACTCCTCTTATTATGAGAAGATTGATGGTGAGGTGTCTTGCATTGATGAAGAAATACCATATGATATTCCAGATACTTGGACATGGATGCGTTTAGAAAATTGCTGTGTTAAAGAAATTCGTCGAGGGAAATCTCCAAAATATGCAGAAATCAGCAATGTTATTGTATTTGCTCAGAAATGCAACACCAAATACAACGGCATAGATATTAGTTTGGCTCAATATCTTGACAAGACCACAATAAAACGTTATCCGACTGATGAACATATGCAAGATGGAGATATAGTAATTAACTCAACCGGAACAGGTACTCTTGGACGAGTCGGAATTTATAGAAATACCGATAATACTACAGGTCTCTTAATTGTTCCTGATTCCCATGTTACGGTAATTCGTAGCTTTAGTTGCATCAGCTCATATTACCTATATGCTTTCATGAAGGCACATCAAACCGAACTTGAAAAGAAAGGTGAAGGATCAACAAATCAAAAGGAATTAAAGCCACTTACATTAAAAGAAATGCTCATCGCAGTTCCTCCGATATCTGAACAGAAACGCATTAATAAATCTATAAATGTTGCATTTAGCCACCTAGCTATAATCGAAAAGTGCCTCAATTGAGACTCTTCTCAATATGCTCTATTGCTGAAAAAGTTGCTTTGAGCTTGTTGCAAATATTTTCTTGCTCTTTGGTTGGTGGAATAGGTATAACCAAGTTAAGAATATCTTCACGAGATATTCCCGGAATAAGTCCATTGGCAGCTTGTTTGATTTTCGTCATTGAATATTCAATGCATAATGCCAGAAAATCAACATTAAGGCTATAGATATTGCGAATAGCCATAATTTGACGCGCAATGTGAGCTTCCCCAAAGTTATTATGTGCGATTTCGCCGATAGTTCCTTTGCAAGTCAGAAGTAAGTCTCCCCTCCGAGTAATAACTTGCGGAACGGTAGTCCAACGAACTAAGCTAATATGCCCATTTCTAAAATTGCTTGCACCTGTAATATATGGAATTCCATCATTTTTATCGTTATATTCTGATGGAGACAAATCTCTTCCAGATATGAGTTCCCATGCAGTCTTTAGACGAATAAAAGCCCAACCTTCTGACAATTCAAACGGAATTTCTTCATCAATGCAATTTACTTTATTGCCAATCTTCTCATAATAAGAGTTATCATCACCTTTAAAGATAACAGATTCCTTCTTATCTCGCTTGATTTTACCTTGTTTAATAAGTTCTTCTTTTTCAGCACGGATACGCTCAAGAAGAACAGAAGCCGGCTCGTCATTCGGGTCTTGTGGGACAATTTTACCACGGATGGCAAGGTCGAGAATTTTAGATTTTGTATTACTTATACTTGTGCTAAGTATTTCTTTATTTTTTGAAATACTATCAATCAAATTTATAGCAGACTTCAAAGTATTACTAATTCTAAGTTGTTCGTTATATGGTGGTACAGGTATCCATAAAGTTTTTAATATTGCGGCTTTGATACCAGCTACAGTGCTTCCAGTTTTATTAACATATAATTGTTGCTGAAAAAAATCACTCAATATAAACATTAACATAACATAATTTATCAATTCATTCTTTGAACCATATTGTTGAAACGTAATTAATCTTTGCCCTGCACTAAATTTTTCCATATCAGCTAAAGCTGCATTGCCCAAAGGAGCTTCCGTTGTAAATAAAATATCACCTTTTTTTGAAATGCCACGTTGCTGCCGTTCTTTAAACTCTTCTTCTGATATATAATCATCAATTGTATAATCAATATATCCAGATTTGACATTTTTTGCAGTAACCAAAGGTATTCCATTTGTTATTTTAGTTGGTGTTGCACCTCGATAATCAATAAAATTATATATATCGTTCAACTTACACCAAGCCCACCCTTCCGGCACTTCAAACGGTATTTCATCTTCCATACATTTTACGGTTCCATCGGCGAACTTCTCATAATGCAAATTATTGACACAAGTAGTAAGGTTAAGGTACCTTCGGGGAAAATAAAAAAGTGGAGCCCACGCATGGAACTCCACCGGCTACGGGCATCGCAAGTTTCCGTAGCGCAACCATATGTACATTAACATTACAGGATGCGTATGTCAATAAACTCAGGATAGATATTAAATTATATTTTCCTGTATCGGCTGATTTTATCCCAGTTAGCAGGAAACCCCATATTATCAAGCAATTGTTTCTCTGTAAGATGAGGACACTGCTTAATTACAGTTTTTATAAGTTTTGAAAGAGCAGTTTTAAAGAGTCTGAATTCATCATTATTTATCAGGTAGCGTAGGGCAATTACAACTGCGAATAAATCCTGCTTGCCGTATACATAGTGATTATTGTTTTGAGTTATTTGAAGCTTTTTGTGTAGCAGAGTATCAGGAATCGTCTCGTTTATTCTGAATGAGAACAGACGCTCTCCATGAGCACATACATTACGGCATTTGCCTATAATGTTGATAAACTGATGCAATTGTTTTTCTGAAACATTCTGAAAGTTTTTGCTGATTTTGGTTCTAATATCAGTAGTTGCATATTGATACATTTTGGAAATCTGCCCAAATGTTAAAGCATTTGTTGTAACCCATAATGGTACATTGTGATATGTATTGACTGAATGCTCAATATAGGCATATTTGCTAGGTGTAGCAATAACTTTTTGTAATGAATGAGTCAGGCGAAGCAGTTCACGATGGTTCTTTCTGGTGTGATTATAATTATTTATATCAAGATACATGGACTGCTGTTCACCATATTTTTCACAGAAGTGATAGGAAAACATGGATTTTATATGGCGTTCTACATGAAGAATGTATTTCAGAAACAAAGTGCGTAGCTCTTCATCAAAGTAGTAGAAAGAAACTAATTCATCAAAAGTAACGCCATGAATATATTTATTTGACGGAGCGTGTTTGAAAAGAGATTTGTATCCACCTATTAGAGAATAGTAGCTGAGTTCTTCCAGTTTTTTAGTGGCATATTCGTGATTAGGAATAGCAAGTTGCTTGTCATATTCAAGAATATGTAGCTGCTGCTCATAGGTGAGAAAGTTTTTTGCCATATAGTATTTCCTTTCTGAAACAGGCATAAAAAAAGTGGAGCCCACGCATGGAACTCCACCGGCTACGGGCATCGCAAGTTTCCGTAGCACAACCACTACAAATAATATACCATTGATATCTGGCGATGTCAAACAGTATTTTTTTTAGTGGCATTAATAGTTTATGCGTTTCTGTGTGTGATATTCTTATTTTGTTCATTCTTGGTATTCAGCCATTTTTCTTTATATTCCAGTGCTTTCTCAGGCTTGTGCCATCTGGCATATAGATTATTCAGATATCCGTATACAGATTTCAGATAGTTATTCTTAGAAACATAATTATCAAATGCTGAAACAGCAGTATCAGATGAAGCTAAATCAGAATCACTGGTATCCATAGCAGCATTGATAATACTCTCTGCTGCCAGTAGATTCTTTTCGGCTTCTACTGGTTTACCTTCCTTTAATGCAATTATTCCGGAAGCAAGTCGGTAGCAGCCATAATCTAAAGTGTTGTAGCCTTCGTTATCTGTTACAAGAGCATCATATTGATTAAGGACAAGCCGTGCTAGCTCTAAATCACCAGCAAGTATCAGCATATTTACAAGATTAAGCATCTGTTGGAGCATATCATGCGTTTCAATTATGCCGGTGTCAGCATATGAAATCCTTATCTCAAATGCCTTGTGTAAGGCTTCGGTTGCTTTATCAGTTTTTTTAAGTGCAAGATATACATTGGACAGATTGTTGTAAAGATTTGAGAGTAGATTGATATAGCGTTTCTGATTCATGGTGTTCATAGTGTCATCTTCATTTTCAAGCAGGTGTATAGCTTTTTCACGCTTTTTTACAGCCACATCATAATCCTTTCTCATGTATGCAAGCTCTGCTTTATAGTCTAAAAGTAATGCTCTGTCACAGACAGAATCGATATGCTCCTGTTCCATAAGGCATGATATCCGGTCAGCCAGTTTTGACATATAATCCCTGACAGAGTATTTTTCAAGATATGGAAACATATCCTGAAGGAATAACAGATAACAGGCAGAATTATCATTGATGATGTTTTCTACAACACTTATCATAGCCTGTATCGTATTATCGGGCTTTCGGACTTCTAAGCCATGCATCAAGCAGATTGAGTGAAGACTGTTTACAAGTGTCTGACAATTGGAAATGCAAGGATTTAATTCCTCATATATGATTTCCTGTATCAGAGGATGCAGGTTTATTTTCTTATTCTCTATGTCATCCGTTATAAAACCATATCGGGCAAGATAATTAACATCATGCAAAGAGGCGAGCTGCAGCCAGTTCCTGAAATGATTCTTATACACGCCGGATACCGGAAGGATTGACAGGTTCTTAAGTATATCGGTTTGAGAAGAGTTAAGCCGGCTGATCTGCATAAGAATACGCAAATGTTCAATCATAAGCCCATCATGATAATCCCCATCTTTATATAATTCCACATTTTCACTATCTGTGATATTAATCCCACACTGCTTTAATTCATGCAGTAATTCATCAGGCTCAAGACCGCCTGCTGCAAGTGAAAGAGCTGATAATACGACAGTCAGGGTGTGGGAATGAACTTCTCTTATTATCTGTTTAACTGTTTCAGTATCATTATCCGAATAAGGACAATGCGAAGCAAAAAGCTGTAAAAGGTCTTTTTCAGATGCTATCTCTTTAATCTTAATCGAAGCATATTGTTTTACTTCACAGCGTGTCGTGACAAGCAATTCAAAATCATTCTTTACAAATTCTTTGAAAAAAGCATCATCCTTAGGAAGTGCATTAAAGTTATCCAGTATCACAAGGCTGTCCTGATGCAGGGAGCGTAGCAGTCGGTAATGTGAGTCAAATAGAGCATCCTCATCCATATCTGATGTATCATCTGAAAATTCCATGGCTGCAATGTCTTTTCGCAGGCTGCCGGAATAAAACAGGTAGATGATATTGGTATATTTCTTTTTATTCCTGCTGGCATAATATTTTGCCAATTCACTTTTTCCTATTCCTGCGATTCCATTTATGAAAACAACGGATTCAGAAGCAAGCAGTCTGCCACATTCTTTTATCTCATCATTTCTTCCGATGAATTCTTTTACAACAGCCGGCAAACGATTACTTAGCAGAATGTCAGTAAGCTCCGGTGAATACAGGTTCTTTCTGTTATGGTCAGATAATATGGCGTAAAGCATAACATCTGTAAAAAAAGTGGCATTATCATCAATGGCAATTAATTCATCAGCTTTGGTAATGCCAATTATTTTTCGGCTGTTATTAATCATATCTTCCAACAAATATCTGGTATTAGAAACATTTATAAGATTAGGAATAATCTTGTTCTTAAAGTCCGTAATCATCTGATTACGCCCGGTATCATTTTTGTATTCATTCAGAATATCTACAGGAACAGGTCTTGCTCCATTACACCAGCGGCTGAATGTGATGTTATCATCTGAAGCTTCACTATAGTCAGAGGCTTCATCCAACAGGCAGAGCGAAAACAGGTCACGCACAAGCCGGTGCTGTGGGTAAGTCTTTATTTTATTGTCAAGTAATGCACCTGTCACATGTGCAAATGTCAATTGATTTTTCATACTTTCTCCATGTCTATGTCAACTTCCAGTCAACATGTCGTCAATGTGTTTCATTCTCAAAATTTACTATCATTATCACAACAAAACATAGCCAGCAGACAGCAGAAGATATCTGAAATGGCTATAAATATTATAACATATAACAAACATATGTTCTACAACTTTTTTGTACATTGAAAACTAAATGAGCTTTATCATATGCCAACAGAACCAGCGAAGATGTTTCCGGTAGGAAACGGAGCGGGTGAAGACACTTCCGTCAAGGGTGGGAAACGGACTCGAACAGGAGTAGCCCACAGGTCGCGAAGCGATTCGGGGGACTAAAGGTCAGCTGTGAGACTGACAACATGTGATATGCAGAAAGCCAAATGAAGTATCTTTCAACGGTATGATTATCACAATTGAGATTTCGGTAAAAGAAGGTGATATGTTTAGTATTTTAAGAAGGGGGTGTTTACACATGGCAAAAGAATTAGAATTAGCCAAGAAACTGGCTGTACTTGGGTGGATTTTCCGCAAGGGACTGATTACCGAAGATGAGTACAGTAGAACAAGAATTCATATTATGAGTGAATATGATGTTATAACTTTTATGACAGCATAGCCGCACATTCGTTAACATTTATATTTTGAATTATAGTGTAGGCAGTAGCAGAAATGATGTTACTGCCAATTTATTTTATACAGACAGATTTTAGGAAAGGAGCGTTTTCTATGGATGAAAAACAGGTAGAAGTAATAAAGAAAGTGGATGGTCCTGTTATCAGAGACCGCAGAAAGATGGGAAAACCACTTACTATTACAAGAAAAAGAGTAGCAGCATATGTCCGTGTCAGCACGAATGGAGAAGAGCAGATACAGAGCTTTAATTCACAGAAGCAGTACTATCAGGATAAGATAGATTCCAATAAAGAGTGGGTTATGGTTGGGATATACGCTGATGAGGGTATCACAGGAACCAAAACAACGAAAAGAGAGCAGTTTCTTAAGATGATTGATGATTGTATGAATGGCCTTATAGATATTGTAATTACGAAGTCAGTATCAAGATTTTCACGAAATCTTGTTGATACACTGCAATATACAAGAATGCTAAAGGTAAAGGGAGTTACAGTAATTTTTGAAAAAGAGAATATTGACACATCAAAGATGGAAAGTGAGATGCAGTTATCACTTTTATCTGCTCTTGCACAGAATGAGGTTGAGTCTTTATCCCAGAATGTGACAATGGGTGTGCAGATGAAAATGTCCAGAGGAGAGCTGATGGGATTTAACGGATGTCTCGGATATGATTATAACCCGGAGGATAAGAGTATAACTATCAATGAAGCAGAAGCAGAGACAGTTCGCCTGATTTATGATTTGTATCTGCAGGGATATGGTGCATATAGAATTGCGAAGGAGCTTACGAGGCTTGGTAAGGTCAATAAAAAGGGCAATGTTAAGTGGACAGACAGCGGTGTTAGGGGAATTCTTAAGAATGAAAAGTACAAGGGCGATTTGCTTATGGGAAAAACTTACACAGTAGACCCGATATCAAAGAGGCGTCTGGATAATCACGGTGAATCCAATAAATATTATACGAAGAATCATCATGAAGCCATTATTTCAGAGGAAGAGTGGGATAAAGTTCAGGATATTTTAAAAAGCAGATATCGTACTAATGAAAATGTATCAGATGCGGAGAGAATCAAGTTTGCAAGAAAATACGCTTTTAGCAGTATGTGTCAGTGTGGTTTCTGTGGAACTAATCTCACCAGACGTTCTCATAATCAGGATACAAAGCATAAAAAGCCGGTATGGAAATGCCGGACGGCAACGAATAAGGGAATTGCAAACTGCCCACATAGCAAAGCCGTAGATGAAGTGGTTATCGAAAATGCGTTTCTTGAGATGTTTAAGTTGCTTGCAGAGAATTTTGATGATGTACTTGAATCTGTGTTGTCATCAGTGGAAGAAACATTATCCAAAGACGACAGTACAGAAAAATTGAAGCGTATTGAGAAAGAGATTTCCTCGCTTGAAAAGAAGAAAAAAAAATTGACTGATATGTATCTGGATGATAAAATTTCTAAAGAAGCCTATGACGATAAATACAGTGAGATTAGCAATAAGTTGGATAAATGTGAAGAAGAAAAGCATTTATTTTCTGACTGCGTATTATCACAGAAGAATATTGCTGATAAGATGAAACTCATCAGGCAGAAGCTTAAAGGGGCTGATGTACTTGATGAATTTGACAGAGTAGTATTTGAAAGCATTGTGGAGAAAGTCGTTGTCGGTGATATGGAAGAGGATGGCACAGCTGATCCGTATAAGCTGACATTTGTGCTAAAGGGTATGGATGACAGAAGCATACCATATGCCAGAGACCGATATGTGAATCTTTGTGAAAAGGCTGTGTAGACAACAAGGAGGAGCTTAAAAATGAGCGATAATCATGACTTGTTGAATGATAAAGATGTGTGTTCTTTTGAAGAACACGAGGCAGAAAATGTGTGTTCCAACAAAGATGCCGTTGCATATAGAGACAATAGTTGCACTACATCGGACAGATTTGTAAGAATCCTTGATTTTAAGCATTTTGAGAGTTTTTTTAGGTTTGACCAGAGTGACCGAAAAACATACAAAAAAGCAATTTCAGATGGTGTGAATGTCTCAGTCGTATTGGACTGCGGCTTCGGAAACACATCAAAGAGAAAGTAATACATTTATCATTCAACTAAATAACAGAAGCGTGAAAGACCGTTCATTTTCAAGAAAAATTGAAAGTGAGCGGCCTTTCTTTATATCTGAAGTTCATTATATCAGACGGACTTCAGGGAAGATGAATTCGATGTATTCGAGAAAGGCGATTTTATGGAGACGATACGGAATGTGGAGATAAATCAGTTGCATGATTTTAAGAATCATCCGTTTAAGGTGGAGGTAAATACGGAATTATGCGAGCTGATGAAAAGTATTGAGAAAGAAGGAGTGATTGTGCCACTTCTTGTAAAGACGGAACAAAGAGAGGTGAGTAATGTAAAATGCCGTTAAAAAGGGACGGCATATAGTAAATAATCGGGGTTTTAGGGGAAAATCCCCTTAACTAGATTGCATCAGGGCGGAGATGTCTCTGATGTGTATCTAGCAGTCCCCACTATGATTTTTAAAAGCGTGCATTTGGTATTATATATAAAAGCCTAAGCGATAAGAACTGATAAATTATCGGAAGTTCTATTCAGACACATATGTCTGAAAAAGAGTGTCTTTTACAACATGCTGGCACGTCGACTCATTCTTTTATACATATGGTCCTGGCAGGAGATTCTTAAAAGCAGATACAGGACAAACGAGAATGTATCTGAAACAGAAAGAATTAAGTTTGCAAGAAAATATGCTTTCAGCAGTATGTGCAAATGCGGTTTCTGTGGTACGAATCTGACAAGGCGATCCCATCATCAGGACACACAGCATAAAAAGCCTGTGTGGAAGTGCAGAACAGCAACCAACAAAGGGATAGAGAATTGTCCACACAGCAAGGCGATAGATGAGGTAATCATTGAAAATGCATTTGTGGAAATGTTTGGGCTTCTTGCGAAAAATTTTGATGATGTGCTTGAATCAGTTCTCTCTTCGATAGAAGAAACACTTTCAAAAGACGACAGCACCGAGAAGTTAAAACGCATTGAAAAGGATATAGCCAGTCTTGAGAAGAAAAGAAAGAAATTGACCGATATGTATCTCGATGATAAACTTACTAAAGAAGCTTATGACGATAAATACAGTGAGCCTAGCAAAAAACTGGATAAATGAGAGGAAGAGAGAGCAATATTCACCGACTGTGCATTATCACAGAAAAACATTGCAGATAAGATGAAGGCTATCAGAGCCAAGCTGAAGGATGCAGATGTTCTTGATGAATTTGATAGAGTGGTATTTGAAAGTATGGTCGAGAAGGTTATAGTTGGAGAGCAGGCTGAGGATGGCACAGTTGATCCATATAAGCTGACCTTTGTGTTAAAAGGTATGGATGAAAGAAGCATACCGGATGCGAGAGACAGATATATGAATCTTCATAAAGCAGTTTAGTCGATTAAAAATTGAGGTGACAAGATGAAAGATAACAAGCGTGAAATTAGCATTGTTCGTTCTTCAGCAGCAGAGTATCTTACATTTATAACTGCAACTGGAGAAAGCGATGTTAATGCTGTATATTTTGATGAAAATGTATGGCTTACCCAGAAAATGATGGGAGTATTATATAATGTTGGGACAAATACGATTAATTATCATTTAAAAAAAATATTTACGGATAGAGAAGTAGATGAGAATTCAGTTATTCGAAAATTTCGAATAACTGCCGCTGATGGAAAAACATATAATACCAATCATTATAATCTGGGTGCAATCATTGCGGTAGGAAATAAAGTGGATTCTCCGAGAGCTATCCAGTTCAGAAAGTGGGCAAATCATATAATTGAGGAATTTACAGTTAAAGGATTTGCTATGGATGATGAGAGATTAAAAAATTTTGGAACTGTTTTAACAAAAGATTATTTTAAGGAGCAGTTAGAAAGAGTACGAGAGATTCGCCTCTCAGAAAGACGGTTTTATCAAAAAATAACAGATATATATGCAACAAGTATAGATTATGATGCACATTCTTTAACAACAAAAAAATTCTTCGCAAGAGTACAGAATCAGCTTCATTGGGCAATTCATGGAGAAACCGCTGCAGAAACAATTTATCGTAGGGCAGATAGTGAAAAGGAAAATATGGGGCTGACAACATGGAAGGATGCTCCGGATGGTAAAATTCAAAGATTTGATGTGGTTATTGCGAAGAACTATCTGACAAAAGAAGAGTTATCTTCAATGGCAAGAATAGTCAATGCATACCTGGATTTAGCAGAGCTGAGGGCAGAGGAAGAAGTTCCGATGACTATGGAAGATTGGGCTGAACAGTTTGAAGGGATTTTAAGACTGAGTAAGAAAGAAATATTAACAAATGCAGGTAGCATATCTGCAAAGATAGCAGAAGAACATGCACTTACAGAGTTTGAAAAATATAGAGTAAAACAGGATAAGCTGTATCAAAGTGATTTTGACAAAATTCTGATAGGAGAAGTTGATGGCAATGAAGTAGATTATATTGACGATAACGTAAACAACAATGAGGAGCTTTAAAATGAGCAATAATCACGACTTGTTGAATGATAATGATATGTATTCTTTTTCGGGTTACGAGGCGAATGATATGTGTTCCAACAAAGATGCCGTTGCATGTAGAGACGGTTGTCTTACTTTCCAATGGTATAATCGACTCTCAGAAAGTAAAGGTTGAGATGTCTTTTGAAGATATGGATATGTCAGGATTTAAGAAGGGCGCCACATATGAAGCGATAAAGGACTATGTGAAGGAGTAGACAGGATACAAGGTATCAAGTTTGTATATTGCGCAGGTAAAGGCAATTGAGGATGCTTTGAGACATTTTCAGATGATATAGGAGTACAAATGCTATTGATAGGACATCAACCATAGAGGGTTGGTGTCTTTTTTTGAGAAATCTAAAACATAGACTATCTTTTTTATGTAGTCAGTTGTTATACATATTAGAATGGAATAAACGTTTATACATTACTGAAATGGGAAAGGAGGGCAACTTGAATGATTTTCTTTTGATCCTACAAATGAAACAGGGCAATGAAAAGGCTTTTGATAAATTTGTACGGAAATATTATGCAGAAATTCTGTCTTATTGCAGATATCACTGTCTGGATCAGGCAGAAGCAGAAGATCTCACACAGGAAACCTTTCTTCGATTCATGGAAAATATTGCATTTTATCAGCATATTGGGAAAGCAAAGAATTATCTGTATGTGATAGCAGGTAATTTATGTAAGAACTACGCAAAGAAATGGAAGGCAGAGAGTTTAGAGCAGGAAATATTGGAAAGAGTGCCGGTTTCGGATGGCGGTATCCTAAGGAAAGAAAAACGAATGGATGTGGAACAGGCACTTGGCAGGTTAACCCCAGAGTTAAGAGAAGTGATACTGTTAATTTATTTCGGAGACTGTAAGCTAAAAGAGGTAGCTGATATCTTACAAATTGGCTTGCCGCTAGTTAAGTACCGACATAAAAGGGCAAAAGAAGAATTGAAAAAATTTTTGGGAGAGGAGGACTCTGATGAATTTGGAAAAGATGATGCAAAACTATAAAACAGAAGCAAAAGTTATTCCAAGAGAAGAAAAGATTCTGGAAACGATTCAAAAATCTAAGGAAATTATGATGGAAGTTCAGTCTGAACATACGATGAGCTATGGAGCGTTTCTATTTTCTCAATTTCGGCTGATCCGAAAGAGATGGTGGATGTTGCAGGCAGCATTACTGATAGTGACATTTTTTCTCATGAATTATCTGGATGATAGCGAATATTTGATGAGAACAATAGGAACTTCCTCTGTCCTTTTTATCGTTATGATCATTCCAGAATTTTGGAGAAACAAAGAAAGTGATTCCTTACAGATTGAGGCAACGTGCCTATACTCCCTCAGACAGATCTATTCCGCACGAGTATTTTTGATAGGAGTAGCGGATGTATTTATGATAACGTTATTTATGCTCGTTTGCTGTGTGGGTATGAGAATGCATTTTATGGATATTTTGGTGCAGTTTTTGTTCCCAATGGTTGTTGCTGCCGGAATCTGCTTTGCAATGTTAAACAGCAGAGCTTTGAATGAAGCAGCATCCATGTTTGGTTGCTTTTTGTGGAGCGTAATCTGGTGGGGGGTTACAATGAATGATTTTATTTATACTAAGATTACATTTCCTGTATGGAGTATCTTATTTGGATTAGCAAGCTGTTTCCTGATTGGTGCTGTGTATAAGGTGGTACATGACTGCAATCGCTTATGTTGGACGATGGAGGGAAATCTATATGAAACTACAAATGGTTAATGTTACAAGAAAGTTTGGTGACTTTCGGGCAGTAGAGAACTTAAACCTGACGATAGAGAATGGAGTATATGGACTTTTAGGTGTGAATGGTGCAGGAAAGACAACGCTTATGCGAATGATCTGTACCCTTTTGCCACCTACAAGTGGACGGATTCTGTGCGATGGAAAGGATATTTTCAAAATGGATGGAGAATATCGGAATCTGCTTGGATACTTACCACAGGAGTTCGGATTCTATCCGGATTTCACAGTAAAAGACTATTTACTGTATATTGCCAGCTTAAAGGGGATTCGACCTATGGTTGCTGGCAAACGGGTAAAGGAATTGCTTGCACAGGTTGGACTTACAAAGTCAGCAAATAAAAAGATGAGGAAGCTGTCCGGCGGAATGAAACGTAGAGCAGGAATTGCCCAGGCAATGCTAAACAATCCCAAAATTCTTATTCTGGATGAGCCTACGGCTGGACTTGATCCAACAGAAAGGGTGCGTTTTCGGAATCTGATTAGTGAGCTGTCAGAGGATAGGATCGTTATTTTATCGACGCATATTGTTTCAGATGTAGAGTATATTGCCAATGAAATCTGGTTGATGAAGGACGGACAAATCATGCAGCAGGGAAATCTTGATCAGACACTTGCTTCTATGCAGGAAAAGGTATATGCGTGTGAAGTATCACAGGCAGATGCTACGAAGATGATGAAAAAATTTAAGGTGTCTAATATGAAAGCGGAAAGTGGAATGGTGAACCTTCGTATTATTGCCAGTGAGCCACCGATTGCTGGAGCATCTGTGGTGGAGCCGACATTGGAGGATGTGTTCTTATATTATTTCGGTGAAAAGGGCGGTGAGATGGAATGATTAGATATGAAATTAAGAAAATCTTTTCTAAGAGCATCAGTAAAGTATCATTGGTCGTGTTGTTATTTTCACTTTTGATATCATGCTATTTTGCAATCACAAATGTCAGTTTTTTGGATGAGCAGGGCAAATCTCATACAGGAATCGAAGCGGCAAGGAGTCTGCGGGAAGAAAAGCAGAAGTGGGAAGGTATTCTGGACGAAACAGCATTACAAGATGTCATGGATGAATATAAAAAGATTAGTGAAGAATATCCAATTCGCCCTGGAGATGATTCTACTAACTTATTACATGATTCCAAGGTACAAGGGTTTTCGGAAATCAAGGACATGATTAATATGGGATTCTGCGAATTTAGAGATTTTAATTATTATCGCATTGATTCATTATCGAAAGAAGAAGTGGGACATATCTATGAGAATCGTGGAAAGAGTTTGGAAAAATGGTTGAATTCCGAAGATGCCAATGGTTTATTCGATGAAGACGAGAAAGCATTTTTGATAGAGCAGTACAGTGAGATGAAAGCACCTTTATACTATGAGGACTATGATGGCTGGAAATCAGTACTGAGTTACGCTCAGACGATTATTATGCTCATTATGCTTGTGTCAGCATTCTTGGTGTCAGGTATCTTTTCCCATGAATTTAGTTGGAAATCAGATTCCATATTTTTCTCAACAAAATTAGGAAGGAACAAGGGTACAAGATCTAAGATCATAGCAGGATTTATCGTGGTATCAGCTATCTACTTTATTGTAATATCGCTGTATTCACTTGTGGTATTGGGATGTCTTGGCTTCGGTGGTGGAGAAGTCATGATACAGACAGGCTTCTGGCATTGGAAATCCTTTTACAATATCACCTATATGCAGTTGTATTTGCTCACGGTAGTTGCCGGATATATTGGAACAGTATTTTGCCTGTTTCTGTCTATGCTTGTGTCAGCAAAGACACATACAGCAGTTGTTGCAGTGACAATACCTTTTGCAATCCTGTTTTTACCGCTGTTCGTATCAAATTTCGACTTCTTATCGGGAATATTAGGTGTGTTCCCAGACCGCTTGCTGCAGATCAATGAGATTATCAATACATTTGATTTATATCATATAGGCGGTAAGATTGTCGGCTCGATACCAATCATGCTGGTCATTTATCCAATCCTATGTGTTTTGATGGTGCCACTCATGTATCATGTTTATCATAAAACGGAGATTAAGTAGATGAAAAGGAAAAAGAGTTTTCTGAAAAAGATAACTCTGTTGTTCGTTCTTTTACAAAGTGAAAGAGAGGAATATCGGCTTGCACGAAAATAACCGGCGTAATTAAGGAAATCTCTCATTTTCTTTTTCTGGCGGAAACTGACATATTATTTCATTAGAATAATCTGGCTTTCTAAATCAATTGGTAACTCTGTATTTTGCAAATTCACACCTCTTTCCTGGTAAAAAAAGCAGAGAAGAATGGCCACCTATCTGCTGGCTGTTGGGACACTGGATTATGGAGCACTAAAAATGGAAAGGCGGGAAATTTGCATCTGTTACTGTACGGAGCCACATTTGTTCTGGTTGGCCTGGGATTTATGTATAATCTGGTTATGACACGGCAGAGGAAGAATATTTCCAGCTTTTTATTTGATGCTGGAAGTGCGGAAGTGTTCTGCACGATACTGCATTGGTGTTTTACCGGTCTTTTCCCGGAAAACAGATGTGAAATAACTTTGACTGGAAAATGCCAGGGTAGTAGAAATTACAGAGATCGCATAATCGGAATGGCAAAGCATATTCTGAGCGGTCTCTATTTTTTTATTCTGTATATAGGAACTGACAGAAATTCCCATCTCTTTTGCGAACAGATGACTTAAATAACCGGGAGATATGCCAGCATGAGCGGCGAGTACCGGGACAGTAATACGATTATGTAAATGATCATAGATATATTCCAGACACTGGGCAACCGGACGGGAGCAGGCATGATTTCTATGCAATTTTTCCATACGAGTAGTGTAATCCAGACACATCTGCGGGTGCAGGGCGGAAATTTCTTTTTTTGATTTCATTTGATCCGCCTTATGAATGTAGTAGTCGCTGAGATCATATGCCTCTGTGACTTCCATACCTCCTTCAATGCAGTATCTTGCCAGCATGGCAGCAGTAATGGTAAAGTGGTATTTCAGATTTTGCAGAGGAGAATCCGAGAGGACACCCAGACCTTTCTTTTCCTGAAAAGATTCATGACACAATTCTTTTACTTTTTCAGTATTTCCCTGTCTGACATAGCTGTAGAATTCTGGTTCCGGATCATAAGGGGCGCGATAAGTTTCTAATTCTCTGCGGACATATTGTTGATAGAGAAGTTCCTGAGGAATGTTCATATGGATACCTTTCTGAAATTATTACAGTATTTTTCAAAACCGCTATGTGATTCTTTCACTTGTGGAGTGAAGATAGTGGCACGCTGGTAGTTATAAATAATATAGCATAAAAATGATAAAAATAACATAGAAACGATATATGAATTTTGTTTTAAATTATATGATAGAGAAAAGAAGAACTGCAGGGTTATAAATTCCCCGTTGCGAAGAATCAGGAGGGCAAGAGCATGAAATTAGAGAGAGGTATCAATTTAGGTGGCTATTTATCTCAGTGTGTGCATAGCACAGAACATTACGATGCATTTATTCAGGAGGAAGACATTCGTAAGATTGCTTCCATGGGATTTGACCATGTACGTCTGGCAATTGATTATGAAGTACTGGAAGATGAATATGGCGGAACCAGAGAAGAGGGGTTTGCCTATGTGACCAGAGTGGTGGAATGGTGTAAACGGCAGGGATTGAACATTGTACTGGATCTGCATAAAGCGTATGGCTATGATTTTAATAATGCCGGAGATAAGAAAAAGAATAATCTGTTTACAAATAAAATGGTGCAGAAGCGTTTTGTAAAGCTGTGGATCAAGATCGCAGAGCATTATGCAAACGAGACTCATGTTGCGTTTGAACTGCTGAATGAAGTGGTGGAGCAGGAAAATGCAGAAGCGTGGAATCTGCTCATCGTGGAGACGGTGAACGCTATTCGTCGAATAGCCAGAGACACTATTATTATATACGGCGGAATTCAATGGAATAGTGTGAAGACATTGAAACTGTTAGAGAAGCCCAAGGATGAAAATATATTGTTCACGTTCCATTTCTATGAGCCGTTGCTGTTTACCCATCAGAAAGCACATTGGGTATCGACCATTAGCCAAACAGAAGATATCTATTATCCGGAAGCAATGGACTATTATCGTACAAAGTCGCTGCCCATCGGATATCAGGGAGAAGTAGTCTGTAAGGCACAGTCACAGACCATGGGAACAGAATTTATCACGGAAATGGTCATGGAAGCGGTTACTGCTGCAAAAAATGCCGGAGTGATGTTGTACTGTGGAGAATTCGGTGTTATTGATCAGGCTCCTGTAGAAGATACCCTGCGCTGGTTCACGGATGTGGATACCGTATTCCGACAGTTCGGTATCGGCTGTGCTGTCTGGACTTATAAGGAGATGGATTTCGGACTTATTGGGGAACATTATGCACCGATTCGCGAACAATTGCTGAAGCTTTGGAATCGGAAGAAGGTGGAAAGTTAGTGAAGAATTTGGTAATTACATCTAACACACCCAAACCTTTTTTATAATGATTAGGATATTTTAATCATTCATGCCCTTTGTCATATAGTTTTTGTATATTTTTTGGAAGTTTATCAGGTAACATAGCATTTATAGCCTCTTCGTTACCATCTTTCATTGCTGTTTCATAATACCAGCATTTGAATTTTAAGAGGGAAAGAGTTTTTTGAAGTTCCAGGATTTCAGTTTCAACAGCCGATTTCCTGGTTTCAAATAATTCTTTCCTTTTTTCATAGCTGGAGCTGCCTTCAGATACCCAGATAAAAAACTGTTTTATATCTTTAATCTCTAGACCGGATTTCTTGAGGCATTCGATAACGTGAAGAGCTTCTAATTCATTATCGCTGAAATAACGGATATTTCCTTTGCGTTCCAGATTAGGGAAAAAGCCTTCCTTGTCATAATACCTTAAGGTAGAAACAGGAAGATTAAACTAATACAGAAGATTTCATGGCTGCTGTTGATTTTCTTTCTGTTCGGGAAGATGTGGATCCAGATGTTTTTTGAAGAAAATGGGGTTGGTTAGTTATTTTATTAAAAACTGAAAAAGGAGAAATATCTGATGATGAAGTAGAGTTAAGACGGTATCTGCAGAGAGTTGCTGATAATACAGCTTTTACGGCCTGGTATTTCGGACATTTTCACGAGGATACTAAAGTAGAGGATATGTTCTATTGTTTATATGATGATATCGTTGTGATATAAAGAGTAAAAAATATAAAAGCTGTAGAGCATATGCTTGGATATATACTGATAGTTATGCTTGTATACATTGGTATACAGATTATCATATATGACAGAAGCTATAAGAAAGCTATGATAAAAATATGATGAAAATATGTGAAAATAAGATAAAAATAGTGAAAGTAGTAAAAAGATAGTGTAGAATAAAATATGAAGTATATAGTTAAAGGAAGTTGTATACATGGCTAAGTTTACAAGGAAAGCTATAATGAATAGTCTTTTAGAGCTGCTTAAGACAAAATCAATTGATAAGGTTACAGTTAAAGATATATGTGATGACTGTGAAATTAACAGAAATACTTTTTATTATAATTACAAGGATATATATGATGTATTAAACAGTATATTTATGCAGGCAATAGAGGAAAATTTAAGGGATGTAGCCGAAGGTGGTTCATTTTACGAGGAATATCTAAAGGCGGCTTCGTTGTTAGTTCAGTATAGGGATGTTGTGATACATGTATACAATTCAAAGAACAGGGATATTGTAACGAATTATCTTGAAAGATTGACAGCAGAGATTGTAAGAGGATATATTGCAAGAAAGAGTGAAGGACACAATATATCAGACAAGGATCTTGAATTTATATCATATTTTTACAGCTATGCCATAATCGGAAGTACATATAAGTGGATAGAAAGTGGAATGAAGGCTGATTTTAAGCATTTTATAGGTAAGATAGCAGATTCAATAGATGCAACACTTCCGGTTATGATATCAAAGGCAGGCAAAGCGGATTGACGGAATGTATTGAATGACAATTAATTTATAAAAATTTAATATTCAGACAGATTAAGGAGAATGTACGAATTATGTACATTCTCCTTGTTTCGTCTATATGAATTAAAGCAGAAAAGTATTAATGTCTATATATCAGATGAAGCAATAAGGAAGGATGCTTATGAATGACATAAAGGGAATAAAGAATATGTACAGTGTGCTTACAGCCTGTCTTATTATTGTAGGACTTGTGCTGCTGGCGATACCTGGAATTGCATTAAATGCAGTATGCATAATATTTGGTATATATCTCATAATATATGGAGTTGTAAAGATAATAGGCTACTTCGCAAAGGATGTATATCAGCTTGCATTTCAGTTCGATCTGGCACTTGGCATAGTTGCCGCAATAGTAGGCATAGTATTTATATGTAAAACCTCAAGCATTGTACAGATACTTTCAACGTGTATAGGAATTGTGATGCTGATAGATGCCACACTTAAGATACAGACATCACTTGATTCGAAAAGATTTGGAATAAGCAGCTGGTGGTTGATGTTAGTTATGGCAATTATGGTTGCGGCAGTTGGAATCATGCTTATACTTATGCCAGGTGAAACAACAAAGGTTATGATAAGACTTATAGGATTGAATCTGTGTCTTGACGGAGTATTGAATCTTATAATAGTGGCAAATACAGTTAAGACGGATAGAAAGCTGCGTGGATAACGTAAAACTTTATATAAGTATTTAAGATAAAAAAGGAATGGTGATATATATGGGTACAATAACACATAAAGCAGGAAGAATTGCAGTCAGCAAGGTAACAGATGTTATATTAAAAAATCTTGATAAGGACAGAGAAAAAGAGATACTAAAGCTTGTTGATTTTATAGAAAAATATATGGATGGTGAAAAACTAGATGTTGATTTTAATAATATAAGAAAAAAGATAGAAGACAAGGACAGTGCAATTAATAAGTATATTAACAAGGCATTAGATGAAATTGATCCAGGTGTGTTAAAGACGATAGTTCTAAATCTTGGCTTTGAAGCATTTCTTAATGGAACAAAGACAATTAGAAAAATGAGAGAAAAATACGATTGTAATGTTCCATGGCTTATTCTTATGGATCCGACAAGTGCCTGTAATCTTCATTGTACGGGCTGCTGGGCTGCAGAATATGGCAACCGGTTAAACCTTACATATGAAGAAATGGATAGTGTTGTGACACAGGGCAAGGAGCTTGGAACATACCTTTATATGTTTACAGGTGGGGAACCGCTTGTAAGAAAGAGCGATATTATAAAGCTTTGTGAAAAGCATAATGATTGTGCATTTCTTTCATTTACTAATGGAACACTTGTTGATGAGGAATTCTGTCAGGAGATGAAAAGGGTTGGAAATCTATATCTTGCAATAAGTCTTGAAGGCTTTGAAGCCGTTAATGATTTAAGAAGAGGTGATGGCGTATATGGAAAGGTTATGAATGCCATGGACCTTTTAAAGAAGAATGGCCTTGTATTTGGAACTTCGATATGCTACACATCAAAGAATACAGAAACAGTTACAAGTGATGAATTTATCAGGCTTATGGTTGATAAGGGCTGCAGATATGCTATGTATTTCCATTATATGCCAGTAGGAAATGCTGCATCTGTTGAATTGTTACCAACACCTGAACAAAGAATATATATGAAGGACCGCATAAGACAGATAAGAAGTCTTACAACAGGTCAGGGACTTTTTACATTTGATTTTCAGAATGATGGAGAGTTTGTCGGTGGATGTATAGCAGGAGGAAGAAACTACTTCCATATCAATGCTAATGGTGATGCTGAACCTTGCGTATTCATACACTATTCAGGAGCTAACATAAGAACCAATACATTGCTTGAAATACTACATCAGCCATTATTTATGGCATATAGAAGAAATCAGCCATTTAATAAGAATCATTTAAGACCTTGTCCAATGCTTGAGAATCCTGAGATTCTACAGCGGATGGTAAAGGAAACTGGTGCTAAGTCAACAGATTTAGAGTCACCAGAATCAGCAGAGCATCTTTGCAGCAAATGTGTTCCATATGCCAATAACTGGAAACCATATGCTGATAAGATATGGAGTGAAACTCCTAAGATAAAAAGAAGCTATGAGAATTATGAAAAACATTAATGATATGGATAATAATTCCTCATTGACTATGAGGTTTATTAACTATAAATGTATTGCAGAAGAAAGGAGATTCATATGAGTAAGAAATCAATTGGAAGTAAAACTTTAAAGGTGGGTGCCTCACTGCTTGCATTAGGAGCAGGTGTTGCAGCAGTTAATGCTAAAACTAAGAATAATACAGAGAAAAAGAAGATAAGAGAAATACAGGAAAATGAACGTGAGGAATACAGAAATACTGAACGTGGAAAGTATAAAAAGAATAGTAAAGGAATATATTATTCTAATGGTAATTATGAAGCATTTGCAAGACCAGAGAAACCAGAGGGCGTTGATGATAAATCAGCTTACATCGTCGGCAGCGGACTTGCCTCTTTAGCAGCAGCCTGTTTTCTTGTAAGAGATGGACAGATGAAGGGAAGTCATATCCATATATTAGAGGCTATGGATATAGCTGGTGGTGCCTGTGATGGTATAAATGATCCTACAAGAGGATATGTTATGAGAGGCGGAAGAGAGATGGAGAATCACTTTGAATGCCTGTGGGATCTGTTTAGAAGTATACCATCACTTGAAAAGCCGGGTGCCTCTGTACTTGATGAATATTACTGGTTGAATAAGCACGATCCAAACTATTCTTTATGCAGGGCAACAGTTAACCAGGGTGAGGATGCACATACAGATGGAAAGTTTAATCTAAGCCAGAAGGGCTGTATGGAGATTATGAAGCTGTTCTTTACAAAGGACGAGGATCTTTATGATAAAAAGATTGAAGATTTCTTTGATGAAGAGGTATTTGATTCTGATTTCTGGCTTTACTGGAGAACAATGTTCGCATTTGAAAACTGGCATAGTGCACTTGAGATGAAGCTTTATATACAAAGATTTATTCATCATATAGGTGGACTTCCTGATTTCTCAGCTCTTAAGTTTACAAAGTATAATCAGTATGAATCACTTATACTTCCTATGCAGAAGTATCTTGAAGCAGCAGGTGTTAAGTTTAAGTTCAATACAAGGGTTGAAAACGTAGTATTTGAATTCAAGGATAATAAGAAGATTGCAAAGAGGATAGAATGCAGCGTTAAGGGTAAACAGGAGACTATTGACCTTACAGAGAATGATCTTGTTTTTGTGACAAACGGAAGCTGTACTGAAAGTACTATATATGGAGATCATACACATGCACCTGTTGGTGATGCAGAGGTAAGAACAAGTGGCTGCTGGAGTCTTTGGAAGAATATCGCAAGACAGGATCCACAATTCGGACATCCGGAGAAATTCTGTGGTGATGTAGCTAAATCTAACTGGGAATCAGCCACAGTTACAACGAGCAATGAACAGATTATTGACCAGATTAAGAAAATCTGTAAAAGAGATCCAAGAACAGGTAATGTTGTTACAGGAGGTATAGTAAGCTGTAAGGATTCAAGTTGGCTTCTTAGCTGGACTATAAACAGACAGGGACAGTTTAAGGAACAGAAGAATGATGAAGTATGCGTATGGGTATACAGCTTATTCACCGATGTACCGGGTGATTATATAAAGAAGCCTATGAAGGAATGTACAGGTGAAGAAATAACAGCAGAGTGGTTATATCATCTTGGTATTCCAGTAGAAAAGATAGATGAGCTGGCAAAGAATAGCTGTAATACAACTCCTACTATGATGCCATATATAACAGCATTCTTTATGCCAAGAAGAAAGGGCGACAGACCAGATGTTATTCCTGATGGTTGTGTAAACTTTGCATTCCTTGGACAGTTTGCTGAAACACCAAGAGATACTATATTTACAACAGAGTATTCAGTCAGAACAGCTATGGAGGCTGTATATGGTCTTCTTGGTGTTGACAGAGGTGTTCCTGAGGTGTGGGGAAGTGTATATGATGTAAGAGATCTTCTTGATGCATCAGTTAAGCTTATGGATGGCAAATCACCACTCGAAATAGAGCTTCCAGGTGTACTTGATAACATCAAAAAACCACTTCTTAGAAAGATTAAGGGAACAGTTATAGAAAAAGTTCTTAAGGACCATAATGTTATAAAGGATTATATGAAGTATTAAGTTGTTGTTTAACACACATTCGGTTGGCGAACTGACGACATAATATAAGTGAAAAT
>OJSC01000912.1_pt1 | contig 34461 bp, 26 predicted proteins | sample 1599361 | NCBI WGS metagenome assembly OJSC01 (sample SAMN04168656, study PRJEB22393) | human gut metagenome | biome: human gut microbiome; feature: stool | host: Homo sapiens | collected 2014-03-17 | reverse complement strand
TTGTTTTCCGAAAGCAGCGTAAATAACCGATCCCGGCTGACCGGAAATCCGTCTTGTTGCAGCAAATGCCACAGTTTACGACCGCCGAGCCTGGGCATCAGTTTCCGGTAGTAACCCACCCGCTCCAAAAGAAGGGTGTCGGACAAGGATCCTTCCCTATTACGCCGTAAATGTTTATAATAGGCCTGACGGGTATAGCCGAACAACCCGCACAGAAACGACAGGCTCATTGCTGTGTGTCTTTCTTTGAGACGCTGGACTGTCCGGCTGCGGATTTTTTTAGCAGGTCGATACCGTATTCTTCTTGGAGGATATCTCCCATGATCTCATAGCCTTCCAGACGTAATAAAGCCTCTTCCAAGCGCCGCCGAAGGGCTTTGTTCTCGGATAATAATTCACTGGCTTCTTCACTCGTAACGCGGGACATGATCGGATAAGGATTAGGGGTACTCACAAAGCTACAACTATTTTTCGCTTTCCAGCGCTGACCCATCTTATGAATCGTAGACATGGGAATACCATGTTCTTCGGAGAGTTGGCGAGCCGTCTTGACTCCGCTCAAATACTCCTGTAAAATCAGATGACGCAACTGACGCGGTAAATAATGACGTGATAAGTCTGAATTCGTTGTTTGCTGCATAAGATTTACTCTTTTTTGTAAACCTTTTTCAGGACGGGACAGACAAAAAAAATCCATCGGTGCGGACTGGAGCGGACTGGAGCGGACATCGAAACCGAAGCGTTTTACCCTGTTGTATATTGCGTCAGGAATAAAAGAAAGCGTTTGTGAGCCATGAAATCGAATCATCCTGTTGGGATATCGTGTCGGCGCGATGGCGATTGTTCCGAGACGAAATTCGTTGTTAAAATCGCTCTTTCTCTTTTTCGGAAGAAAAGATATTCATAAACTCTGAATCTCTGAAAGAGTGCATCTCTGAATGCAGCAAAAATGCAAAATTCGATAGAATGACTATCCCCAAACGCGAGTTGTCGAATCTTTTAAACTCTGTATTATGAACATCACCCCTGCAAGCATTGCCGTCTGCAATCAGAAAGGCGGCGTTGGAAAATCAACCTTCACGGTACTGCTCGCCAGTTACCTGCATTACATCGTCGGGCACGACGTGTTGGTCGTGGACTGCGACTATCCCCAATGGTCGATCCATGCCCAACGGGAGCGGGAACTATCGCTCATCGAGCATGACGATTATCACAAGCTGTTGCTGATACGTCAATTCAAAGCCACGGGCCGCAAGCTCTGGCCGCTGCTGAAATGCATGCCGCTCGAAGCCCCCGATGAAGTCGGGCGGCTACTGCAAAACGGCTACAATCCCCGCATCATTCTCTACGACTTACCGGGAACGGTCAATGCCGAAGGCGTCATTCGGCTCCTCGCGTCGTTGGACGCTGTCTTCGTGCCCCTGAAAGCCGACAAGGTCGTCATGGAAAGTGCGCTCTCCTTTGCCCGGAGCCTCACTACTAACCTTGCCCGGAATCCGGCCCTCACTTTACAGAGCGTCTATCTTTTCTGGACGATGATAGATCGTCGTGAACGCACGCCGCTTTACGACCAATACGAGGCCGTTATCCGTAAGCTCGGGCTGTCGCTTATGACAACTCACATTCCTTACCGCTCGAAGTTCAACAAGGAGCTGCTTCCGGACAATGCAGGAGTCGGCCGCTCGACGCTGCTGGCGCCGGAACGGACTTTTGCCCGTGAAGCACGGATCGAGACCCTCGCAACGGAAATTCTCACGCTTCTTAACATCCGCTGACAATGGCTAAAAAACCCAAAGTCGAAGTAGACGAAGGTCTTGTAAGACAGGTGATCGCAGGACAGCTGCCCCTCACGACGAAAGTTACACGCGAGATAGAAGATCCTGCGCAGCAAGAGCCGCAGGCAGAACCGGATGTCGCTGCCCGGGATTCCGGAGAAGAAACACAAGATAGTCCTGCTCCGGCACCGGAGCCCCGGCGGCGACGGACAATGGTCATTCCGGATTTCGAGCAGACCTATATGACTCGCCATGATATACACGTCCGCTCGGCCTTATATGTAAGTATCGACACCAAGCGAAAGGTATTGGATGTAGTTAAGAAAATCGGCAGCGAATATATGACTGCCACGTCCTATGTCGAGAATATCGTGCGGCAGCATCTCGAACTATACAAAGACGACATCAATAGAATTTATAAACAGAAAAGCACCAAAAACCTTATCTGAAATGAAAAAGAACTGTTTTGCGCGTATGCACCCGTCACTCAAGACAGCGTCCGTTCCCGACGCTCCTGCATCCGTTGTCGCCGCACCTGAAGATTCCTCAAATCCCGATTCCCAGTCTTCCGAAACGGTCGTATCCGAAAGGCAGGATGTGAAGCCGGAGAGTGCTCACGTACCGGACATACGACGGCGACGTTCGATGACATTGCCCGACTGCAAAAAAACATTTCTTGTCCGGGTGGATTACGACCTCCGCGCCTCGCTCTATGTCAGTGCCCCTACGAAACGGAAAATCCTTGAAGTCCTGAAAAAAATCGGCGGCGAGCGACTGACCGCGACATCTTATGTAGATAATATCCTGCGGCACCATCTCGAAATATTCCGCGACGAGATCAATCGCATACATCAAGAACAGAATTACCATAACATCATCTAAAACTTTTTCAATCATGTTGAACGACTATTTATCCGACCTGCACTTTTGGGAGACGCTGGGTCTTATTATGTTCGGATCGATACTCCTTTGGAGTATTTTTTCCGGGATTAGTTCCTTGATACAGCATTGGCGGCGCCCGGAGCGTCCCGATGCCCCGGCACCTCTTCCGGCCGATGACCGTGAGGATTTCATCCGGGATCGAAAGCGGGAAGAGCCCAATAAACGGGAAATGCCGCTTCCGAATCCCTTCCTACCTCTGCGGTCTGATGACGACATCGTCATCGGCGACTTCGACCGAATGTTCCTGCAGCCAAGAAGCATTCGTGCCCGCTCGGCTCTTTATGTCAGCAGCGAAACCAAACGTAAAGTATTGGAGGTCGTCCGTAAGGTCGGCGATGAGCATACGACCGCGACTGAACATCAGAACCGGATCGTCAGGAGCCGCAGAAAGCCGCCTATTCCGACGGTAGCGTTCAGCAAAATGCCGGAGATGGAAATACGCAAGGCTCGCCCTTTGGGCGATTCGCATGGCCTTGCGTATTTTCATCTCCGGCGTTTAATTCCCTGCCGGTGGGAAAACTTACATCGAAAATTACCCTGCCATTGACGAAGCAAGATCGGAAATCGAACTAGCTGTAAGATCGTAGGCCATTACTGTGCGACCTTGAAGACGCTGCTGAGTTTCTCGCTTAATGCCGCCATATCTTGCCCGATCTTGTCATTGGTGATTTTGGCGTAGATTTGGGTCGTGGTGATCCGTTTATGTCCCAGCATCTTGCTGACCGTTTCCAGAGGTACGCCCTGCGTAAGCGTGACCGTTGTGGCAAAGGTATGCCGCGCCATGTGGATCGTGGGGTTGAATGACAGACCGGCATGTCTGGCAACATGCCGTAACGACATGTTCAGCGTATTATAGGTACCTTTGAGCGGAAAGACCCGGTCTCCCGAGAGGTGCATATCCTTATAACGTTTGTAGATCATTTCAGCAACGGGAAGGAGTTTAACACGGAATTGTGTACCTGTCTTTTGCCGCTTGTCGATAATCCAATAATCCCCATTGTCGTCTGTGTGAATATCGGCATGGGTCAGCTTTGCTACGTCCGAATGGCTCAGGCCCGTGAAGGCGCAAAAGACGAAGGCATCCCGGTTAATGCCCGTACGGTAGTTGGGAAGTTCGACGTCCATCACGGCCTGCAATTCCGAGGCCGAGAGGTAGCGACGTTCAGCGTATTCTGCTTTGACATAGAACCCGGCGAAAGGATCGACGGCAATCCAACCGTTCTTATATGCCGTATAGGTCATTAACTTCAGCTTCTTGATGGTCGAATGGATCGTACCGGAACGCATCCCTTGTACCGAAGAGAGGTAGACCACGAACTTTTCGATAAAATCCCGCTTCAGCTCTTTGAACGCAATGTCCTTGACGCGGTATTCGTATTCGAGGAAAGAGGCAAGGCGGCGGCGACGCTTGCAGTAGTCTTCATAGCTGGAATAGGTGCGGTCTTTGCCCACACGTTTGAGAAAGCCTGCGAGGTATTCGTCGAAGGTCTGCAACAGCAGGCGGCAGGCGTCACCCATACCGAGGAAGGCGTTGCGAACCTTTTCGGCCGTGACATACGAATCACGGTCGCAGAGGCGTTGGTATTGCTTGCCGATATTGGTCTTGATATTTTCCAGCTTCTCGTTGATGCGCTGCGATTCGAGGCTCTTACCTGCCGCCTTGTTCGCTTTGGCATCCCAGAGAGAAGAACGAACGGTGAGTTTGCAGCTGAACTGCGACATCGTGCCGTTGATGGTGATACGGCCCATAATGGGAACCTGACCCGATTTCTCGGCTTGCCTTTTCACATAGAAAAGGACTTTGAAAGTGCTGCGTTGCATAATAACTTGAACTTTTGGATGGGTTAAACGTAAATGTCAAGTTATTTGTTATGCGGAAATTCGATGCAACGAACTGAAAACAAATGCCTTAAATGCAAATCAAAGCATTTCGGGCAGGTAACGGATAAGTAACATAACTTACCGTCAAACCTGCCCGATTCTGCAATTTTATTGCTCGGAACACATGCAGAACAAAGAATTAAATACCTGTAAACAAGATATTTACTATTTTCTGCATATTCGATTACCTACAACACCCCGGCTCCTGAGAGCCGGGGCTGTTCCGTTCGGTCACTCTCCGATCTTCTTGCGCGGGTGGACCATGTTTTCGGGTTGCAGCACCTTGTGCAACTCCTCTTCGCTCATCAGCTTATGCTCGAGTACGAGGTCGTAGATGCCCTTGCCGGTTTTGAGGGCCTCCTTGGCCAGCATGCTCGACGTTTCGTAGCCCAGATAGGGGTTGAGCGCCGTCACCAGCCCGATGCTGTTAAAGACCATCCGGCGGCAGACCTCCTCGTTGGCCGTGATGCCGGCGATGCACTTCTCGCGCAGCGTGTTCATGGCGTTGATCAGCATTTCGATGCTCTCGAACAGGCAGTGGACGATGATCGGCTCCATGACGTTCAGTTCGAGCTGTCCGGCTTCCGATGCGATCGTCACGGTGAGGTCGTTGCCGATCACGCGGAACGCTACCTGGTTGACGACTTCGGGGATCACGGGGTTGACCTTGCCCGGCATGATCGACGATCCCGGCTGGCGCGGCGGGAGGTTGATCTCGTTCAGCCCGCAGCGGGGACCCGACGAGAGCAGCCGCAGGTCGTTGCAGATTTTCGAGAGTTTCACCGCAAGGCGTTTCTGGGCCGAGGAGTTCATAATGAAGGCGCCCGTGTCGCTCGTGGCCTCGATCATGTTCGACGCCTCGACGAGCGGCAGTCCGGTGATCTCGCGCAGGTAACGGGTGCAAAGCCCGGCGTAGTCGGGGTCGGCGTTGATGCCCGTTCCGATGGCCGTGGCCCCCATGTTGATCTCGAAGAAAAGTTTCATGTTGGCCGTCAGCCGCTCGGTCTCCTCGGTGAGGTTGGCGGCGTAGGCTTCGAACTCCTGTCCGAGGGTCATCGGCACGGCGTCCTGAAGCTGCGTGCGGCCCATCTTGATGATGCCGGAGAACTCCTCGCCCTTGGCGTGGAACGCCGCGATGAGTTCGCGCAGCGAGGCCACCAGTTTCTCGATGCTGCGCACCAGTGCGATCCTCACGGCCGTGGGGTAGGCGTCGTTGGTCGACTGCGAGAGGTTGACGTGGTTGTTGGGGTGGCAGAACTGATATTCGCCCTTTTCATGGCCGAGGAGTTCGAGCGCCCGGTTGGCGATCACCTCGTTGGCGTTCATGTTGGTCGACGTGCCGGCGCCGCCCTGCACCATGTCGACGACGAACTGCTCCTCGAGTTTCCCGGCGCGCAGCTCCTCGCAGGCCCGGATGATCGCGTCGGCGATCGCCGGGTCGAGCAGTCCCAGGTCGCGGTTGGCCATCGCGGCGCCCTGCTTGACGTCGGCCAGGGCGCGGATCAGCTCCGGGAAGAAGTTGAGCCGCACGCGGCTGATGTGGAAATTCTCCACCGCGCGCATGGTCTGCACGCCGAAATAATACTCCGCCGGGATTTCCATTTCGCCCAGCAGATCGTGTTCACGACGGGTTTTGCCCGAAAGTCTGATTTCCGTAAAGTCCATGATCGGTATGTTTTTATTAAAGGTACGCAAAAGCGGGGTGGAGTCCAAGCCGAATCGGGTGCGGTCCGGTAAGACGTTCCGACATCAAATATAATGCTTTTTCCGCCACTTTGTCAAAACAAAAAATCTTGTTAACTTTGTATTCGCTCCGCGGGGTCGCAGAATTCGGCGGCGGACGAACGCAGAACCGAAAAACAAATAAAGAATATGATTTTAGACTCTCTGAAAAACAGCGCGCTTTACTACGGCGTAAGCCCGCGCATGAAACAGGCTTTCGAACTGATCGCCTCGACCGACTGGACGACGATGGAACCGGGTATTCACGAACTCGACGGCAAGGACATCTACGTCAACGTCATGGAGCGCGAGCTGAAACAGAAGCCCGACGCCAAACTCGAAATCCACAACGAGTACATCGACATCCAGGTTCTCATCCGGGGCGAGGAGGAGTCCTTCGGCTGGAGCGAGCGCAGGGAGCTCAAGAAGCCGCTGGGCGAATTCAGCGTCGAGAATGACATCCAGCTCTTCGACGACGTGCCGCAGACCTATTACACGATGCGTCCGGGGCAGTTTACGGTGCTTTTCCCCGAGGACGGGCACGCCCCGATGGTGGGCGAGGGCACGGTGCGCAAGATCATCGTCAAGGTGCGCAGGTAGACGCAGTCCATACCTTCCGGGCCGGGATTTCCCGGCCTTTTTTGTGCCCGTCCGGCTGGCCTGCATGGCCGGTCGGGGGCGGAGAACGGCTTCGTCCGACCTCCGGCCGGAAATGAATTGAAAGAAAACCGCCGCGAACTTGCTTGTCTTCCGGATTTGTACTAAATTTGTGGTACGGGTATTTCCGTACGCTATGAAAACATCGGTCTTCATATTCCTCTTTCTGCTGGTCTCCTCCCTCTCGTCCGTCATGGATTCGGGTGCGAAGTCCGGAGTGCCGGCTGCGGCTGCGGTCCGGCAGACGGCGGAATGTTTCCTTGCCGGTTTCAAATACGGGGACTGCGTGGCGACGGAGACCGTCCGGACGGCCGTGCCTTGCCCCGTGCGGTCGCTGCGCAAGCCGGTGGAAGGTCCGCAGCGGGTGTCGGGCGGCGACCGTGACGTCTGCTCCGGGCGGCATTTCCCGCTGGCGCAGGGCTGCTGCACGAAATACGTCGTCTCTTCTTTATTGCGCGGCGGGCAGACCGCCCTGCCTTTCCATCGCGCCGACTACCTTCGGTTCGGCGTTCTGGTCATTTAGCCGTCAAATCCTTTCGCTTTCAAGCGTATGATGCCGTCCGTGCATCGTACGTCGGATTTCCGTGTGCGGACTCCGGGCTGTCGCACCGACGCCGGTGCGGCGAACGACGTTCGGCATGCTTTGCCGCATGCGCAGAATGTTCCGGCACACCCGATGGTAAAACTTTGATGAATGTAAAAAAATGGATTTGATGCATATGATCGGGGAGACGTCGCTGATGATGGGCTTCACGTTTATCGTGGGAATGGCCTTCGCGTACGTACTCAAACTGATGACGTTTTTCTTCTCCCGGCTTAACGGAACGGAGATCTCCGCGCTGTTGAGAAAAGGCCGCATATGGGGCCGCGCCTACCGCATGGACATTGCGCGTACCGACCGCTACATCCGTTCGGTCGCCCGGATCGGCGGGGACGTTTCCGCCGATCCGGATGCGGACCATGCGATGGACGCTCTGGCCGAATACCACCTCGGCACCCCCGGGGATGCCGCACGGCAGGACAGCGAGATGACCCGTTTATACGAGCTGCACCATGGAACGGTTTGATCTTGGCAATATTTTCCAGGGAATCTCGACCCTGCTGCAAGCCGATTCCGCGATCATGTATGCGCGTATCGGGCTGATTCTGTTGGGCATCCTGCTGGTTTACCTGGGGCGCAGGGGCGTGCTCGAACCGCTGGTGATGATTCCGATGGGGCTGGGCATGGCGGCGGTGAACGCCGGGGTGCTGATTTTTCCGGGCGGCATGCACGGCAACCTGTTTCTGGACCCCATGGTCACGGAAACCGACCAGCTGATGAACATTTTGCAGATCGACTTCCTGCAACCGATCTACACCTTCACGTTCAGCAACGGACTGATAGCCTGTCTGATTTTCATGGGCATCGGGACGATGCTCGACATCAATTTCGTGCTGGCAAAGCCCTTGCAGAGCATGTTCCTCGCGCTGTGCGCCGAGTTGGGCACGTTCGCCGTGCTGCCGATCGCCTATTCGATGGGGTTGAGTCCCAGCGACAGCGCCTCGATCGCGATGGTCGGCGGGGCCGACGGGCCGATGGTGCTTTTCACCTCGCTCAACCTCTCGAAGGAGATCTTCGTGCCGATCACCGTCGTCGCCTATCTCTATCTCGGCCTGACCTACGGCGGCTATCCCTACCTGGTGCGGGCGATGGTCCCCAAGCGTCTGCGCGCCATCAAGATGAAACCGGCGAAGAAACCGGTGAAGCAGTACAGCGCCGCGACCAAGATTTCGTTCGCCGTGGTGATGTGCGTGATCCTGTGCCTGCTCTTCCCGGTGGCCGCTCCGCTCTTCTTCTCGCTCTTCATCGGTGTGGTGATCAAAGAGTCGGGACTCAAGCATGTGAACGATTTCATCAGCGGACCGATGCTCTACGGTTCGACGTTTTTCCTGGGAATCCTGCTGGGCGTGCTGTGCGACGCGCACACGCTGCTCGACCCCACGGTGCTCAAACTGCTCGTCCTGGGGATTCTTGCCCTGCTGATCTCGGGCATCGGGGGCATTTTGGGCGGTTACCTCATGTATTTCTTCAAGCGGGGCAATTTCAACCCCGTCATCGGTATCGCCGCCGTCAGCTGCGTGCCCACGACGGCCAAGGTCGCGCAGAAGATCGTCGCGCATGACAACCCTTCGTCGATGATCCTGCCCGACGCGCTGGGAGCCAATATCATGGGCGTCATCACGTCGGCCATCATCGCAGCGATCTACGTGACGGTGGTTCCGATGCTGTGATCCGAAAGAGAGCCGGCCCGCGGAAAGCGGGCCGGTTTTTTATTTTCCGATGCCGAAGTAGCGGAATCCCGCCGCTTCAACCTCCGCTTTGTCGAAGATGTTGCGGCCGTCGACGACCGCGTCGCCCCGCATCGTCGCGCGCAGCTGTGTCCAGTCGGGCATGCGCAACTCCTTCCATTCGGTCAGGAGGGCCACAGCGTCGACGCCTTCGGCGGCCTCGTACATCGTCCGGACGTAACGGATCGGTTTGTCTTTCATCCGGCGCTGCGCTTCCGGTATCGCCACGGGATCATAGGCCCGCACTTCGGCTCCGGCATCGAGCAGGCGGCCGATCACCACCGTTGCCGGAGCTTCGCGCATGTCGTCGGTCTCGGGTTTGAAGGCCAGCCCCCAGATTGCGACGACCTTGCCCCGCAGGTCGCCCAACGCGGTCTGCAATTTCTCGAAAACAATCCCTTTCTGCTGCTCGTTGACCCGCTCGACGGCCTCGATGACCTGCATCGTGTAGCCGTGTTCCCGGGCCGTGTGGGCCAGCGCCTTCACGTCCTTCGGGAAGCATGAACCGCCGTAGCCGCAGCCGGGGTAGAGGAACTTGTTGCCGATGCGGGCGTCGGAGCCGATGCCCTTGCGGACCATCTCCACGTCGGCGCCCACGCGGTCGCACAGGTTGGCGATCTCGTTCATAAACGAAATGCGCGTCGCGAGCATGGCGTTGGCTGCGTATTTGGTCATCTCGGCCGAGGGAATGTCCATGAACAGCACACGGAAATTGGTGATCAGGAACGGCCGGTAGAGCTTGGCCATCAGCTTGCGCGCCCGTTCGCTGTCGACGCCCACGACCACGCGGTCGGGCGACATGAAGTCCTTGATCGCCGCACCTTCCTTCAGGAATTCGGGGTTCGAGGCGACGTCGAACGGGACCTTGCAGCCGCGCTTCTCGAGTTCCTCCTCGATCACGGCGCGCACCTTCTGCGCCGTGCCCACGGGGACGGTGCTCTTGGTGACCAGCACGGTGTATTTCCGGATGTGGCGACCGAAGGTGCGGGCCACGTCGAGAACGTATTTCAGGTCGGCCGAACCGTCCTCGTCGGGCGGGGTTCCGACGGCCGAGAAGACCACCTCGACATGGGGCAGGCACTCTGTGAGGTCGGTGGTGAAGTGCAGGCGTCCCGCCTCCACGTTGCGCCGCACAAGCTCCTCAAGTCCCGGCTCGTAGATCGGGATAACGCCTGCGTTCAGACCCTCTATCTTTTCGGCGTCTATGTCCACGCAGGTGATGTCGAGTCCCATTTCGGCGAAGCAGGCCCCCGATACGAGTCCTACGTAACCCGTTCCCACGATTGCAATTTTCATCATAATTCCTGGAGTTTTTTTTCTTTCGGAATGTAAATATAGTCTTTTTTTCGAAATATCCCCGCCGCAGCACGAAAAAGGGCGGTCCGAAGACCGCCCCTGCGTCGTTCTATTTTCCGCACCTGCATCCGGCGACAGCCTCCGCCAGCGTTGCGCAGGGATCGCACATCTCGTGCGAGTAGCCCTGTTTCATCTCCACGGGATCGCACAGGGGTTCCCACTTCATCTTCTGGGCGAACTCCGCGAGCAGGCGCACCGAGGCTCCGGCCCAGCAGAACGAACCGAACCAGCCGAATCTGCGCCGGGGAATGCCGCGCGCGGCGATGCGGTCGAGCAGTTCGGCCACGGGCGGGAACAGGTTGCCGTTGTAGGTCGGGCCGCCGACGATCAGCGTGTCGAAACGGAAAACGTCGCGCAGGACCACCGACGGGTCGGCGTAGGAGAGGTTGTAGACCCGGATCGGGCCGACCTCCCGCGAGGCCAGTTCGCGCGCGATGCGCTCGGCCATCTGCTCCGTGTTGCCGTACATCGAGGCGTAGGCCACGACCACGCCCGGTTCGCCTTCGTAGCGGCTCAGACGGTCGTAAATATCCAGAACCTTTGCGATCTGCCGCTGCCATACGGGTCCGTGCGTCGAACAGATCGTCCCGACGGGCAGCGTGCGGACCTTCTGGAGCGCCTTCTGCACGGGACCGCCGTACTTGCCCACGATGCAGGCGTAGTAGCGGCGCATCTCGTCCCAGTAGCGGTCGGTCTCGACCTGCGAATCGGTGATGCCGCCGTCGAGCGCCCCGAACGTGCCGAAGGCGTCGCCGGAGAAGAGCGTCCGGTCGCCGGCGCACCACGTGACCATCGTCTCGGGCCAGTGCACCATCGGGATCATGTGGAACGACAGCGTCTTGCCGCCCAGATCGAGCGTGTCGCCCTCCTTGACCTCGACCGTGCCCCCGGCGATGCCGTAAAACCCTTCGATCATCTGGAGCGTCTTGGCATTGCCGACGATCTCGATGTCGGGATAGATGCGGCGCAGCGCTGCGATCGACGACGAGTGGTCGGGTTCCATGTGGTTGACGACCAGATAATCGATCTTCCTTTCGCCGATGGCCTCGCTGATGTTGGCTTCGAGGCGGCTGCCGAAGGACTCTTCGACGGTGTCGATCAGGGCGATCTTTTCGCCTGCGACCAGATAGGCGTTGTACGACACGCCCATCGGAAGCGACCAGAGGGCTTCGAAGCGCGTGGTGGTGCGGTCATTGACCCCGACGTAGTGGATGCCGGGAAGTATTTCGGTAATTGCCATAAACCTTTTTTGTTTTGTTTTGGCACAAATTTACGAAAAATATTTTTCCGGCGCTACTGCCGGCTTTTTTATTGCTCCGGCAAGTTGCATGCCGGGGTGCGGAAGAGTCCCGTGCGCGGCGCGGCCTTCGCCCGGAAACAAAACGCCGCAACCCGATGAAGGGTTGCGGCGCATGCCGGCAGGACGGCGGTTCAGAGGAACCGCGGCATATCTTCGGCCCTGCTTTGGGGTGTGGACTCCAGCGCGCCGGAGATGATCTCCGACGGGATTTCGGCCTTGACGAAGACCGAGACGTCGCTCGTGCTCGAAGTGCTGGTCAGCGTCATCCGTGTTCCGTCTGCGTTGAACGAAACCCGGTATGAGGCGCTTCCCCACGGGGTGTTGTCGCTGTACCGGCCGCTGAGCGTGGGTTTGTCGTAGGAATACGTGCCGTCCAGGTGGACGTATTCGGGCTTGTAGAGCCGCTGGTAGATGTCGAACGAACCGGACTCGCTGAACGAGAGGTAGACGTCGGCGGACTGGAGCGAACTCCACGAAACCAGATGCCAGCTGCCGACGACGTTGCCGTCGCCCTCGGGTTCGGGCGTATCCTTGGACGAATCGCCGCACCCGGTCAGCGCGAACGCCGCGGCGAGGCCGATCAATAACAGTTTGATGCTTTTCATAATGTGTCCTTGTTTTATAACCAACCTCCGTTCTGGGAATGAACCTCACGTGCGATGAAGGCGAATTCCTTCGTGATCGGCATGCCGTTCATTCCGCTGTTGTTGCCGTTTCCGGCGAGCAGCTTGATCCGGACCACCGCCGAACCGGGTTTGGTGCACTTGAGGATGATCTGGTTGGCGAATATGGTCGGGTTCGCCGAAATGCCCAGCCGGTTCATGTCTTCGGCCGAAATGGAGATTTCCGTAATCTTCAAGTCCAGATTTCCGCCGCCGAGGTACGGTTGCAGGTTCAGCGTGTACTGGCTGCCGACGGGAATCGGGATGCAGGTGATGCCGCGGACGTTCATCAGCACCTGGTAGGCGTCGATGTAACCCGTGCCCATTCCCTTTTTGTACTGCGACAGGTCGAGCGTCGCCAGACTGCCCTTGTCTGTGAAATACTGTTTCGTTCCGGTGCAGTATTGGTTGATGTCGTTTACCGATGTCAGCAGCAGCGTCGTGAATTCGTTCTGGGTGAAGGTCTTGCCGAGTTGCAGCGCATAGGAGAGCCCGAGCGCCGCCACGCCCGAAACGTGGGGGCAGGCCATCGACGTGCCCTGCATGTAGCCGTACTTTCCGCCGTTGACGGTCGATAACACCTCGGACGCTCCGGTATTTATGTTTTCCAGATACGACTGGTAGGCGTCGCCGCCGGGAGCCGCAATGTTGCAGCCGGGACCGTAGTTGGTGTAGTAGGCCGGGGTGTAGTCGCACGACATGGCCGTTACGGAGATGTAGTCGCGGTAAGCGCCGGGATAGCCCGATATGCCGGTCAAGTCGTTGCCGGCGGCGAATATGGCCAGTCCTCCCTCGATGGCCGCGCAGTTCTGTTTGGCGATGAAGTAGTCGATGGCCCGCTTCTCGGCGCTGGCGCCGCTGGAATAGGCCGTGTCGGAGGTTACCGAGCCGGCAGGGTAGCCGTAGCTGCACTGGATGATCGCCGCGCCGTTGTCGGCGGCGTATTTGATGGCCTTGGCCGCCATGGCCACGTCGCCGCCGTCTTTGTCGTGGAAAATCTGACAGGACATGATCTTCACGCCGTCGTTTTTGCCCGAGCCGCCTGCGATGCCTGCGACGCCCGTGCCGTTGTTGTTCACGGCTGCGACCGTTCCTGCCACGTGCGTGCCGTGGTCCGGTGCATCGCCTTTGGTGCTGATGGTCAGCGTCGTATTGTCGACGAAGTTGAACCCGTGTATGTCGTCGGCATAGCCGTTCGAGTCGTCGTCACGGCCTTCCGAGCCGTTCAGCTCGGCGGTGTTGGTCCACATGTTGGCGGCCAGGTCGGGATGGTCCCACTGCACGCAGTTGTCCACGACCGCGACGATAACGCGCGGGTCGCCCGTGCAGAGCTTCCAAGCCTCGTCGCAGTTGACATCGGCTCCCGCCTTGATCTTCGAATAGATCGACTTGTCGCCGGTGTTGATGTAGTGCCATTGTTTGCCCAGGTGGGGATCGTTGAACCCGACGGCCGCACGGGTCTGCGGCGCAGCGCCGGTTTCGGCCAGCGGGATGACCCGGCCTTCGTGCACGTGCATCAGCTGCTGGTTGAATTCCACCTTGCTCACTTCGGCGATCCGGGCCATGTCGAGGGCCGCCTTGTCGAGATCGGCGGCGGCGTCGAACTCCACAACGTACCAGCGGTGCAGACCGGCGGCGCGCGTGCGCTCCTCGTTCCGTTCGTCTACCGGGAACAGGCGCTGTAACGCCTTTACCCCGATGCTGCCGAGCACGGCGTCGAAATCAGCGATGCCCGAACGGGTGGCGACGCCGCCCGAACGCGTAACCTGCATGACCGACGATTCGATGCCCGCTACGGCCTCTTCGCCGAAGCAGACCAGCAGTTCGCCCCTGACGGCGTTCTCCGACGAGAATACGAGTTTGGAGGCCGCTTTCGCTTCCGGTTCGGGACCCGTCGCCTGCTCCGTCGCATCCTTGGTGCACGACCCCAGGGCGAGCGCCGCAGACAGGAGCAGCAGGCTCCATAAAGTTGTTGTCCTTGTCATAATCTTATAATCCTAATATTAGTGCATGTCGTGACCGGTGTTTCGTTTCATTGGACCACAGAACCCGACACGGTCGCTCGGACTGTGTCGGGTCGTGTGGAACAATATGCGTCGGTTATTTCAAAACCGGAAGGTTTTCGCGGATTTTGAAATCGGCGCGGCGGCCGATCTGTTTCGGCAGCGGCTCGCATTTCGCCGTCTTCACGCTTAACGTGCGGACGCCGTGGTTCGTGTTGTCGCTGTTCCTGACGAATGTGGCGTTCATCTGGAGACCGCGGCTGTCGAGCGACTTCCCGATATGGGCCGGAACACGGACGCTGCTGAACGGGATCTTCGTGCGGACGCCCTGAACTTTGGCTGCGGATGCTGCGGATGTCGTTCCGCTCTGCTTCGTGATGGTCGTTCCGTCGGCATAGTATGCTGCCAAGGCTCCGACGATCTTGTTGACGGTGAAATCAGCAACGGGAACCTCGACGTCGGTCGTCAGCGCTGAAACTTGTTTCGACGCCGGATCGATCGTCAATACGATCGGATCGCTGCCTTCGCTCTCTTTGGTTGCGAACGAGAAGATACCGTAACCGCGGGACTGGTCCGGAGTGAGCGCCTTCGTGAATTTGCCGAGCAGGTTGCCTTTGTCCTCCCGGCCGAGCTGCACGCCGCTCATCGTGAGCGTCGACTTGGCCGAGTCATAGGTTGCGTACCATTGGGTGCCGTCCTCTACGGCGAAATCCTTCACGAAAAATTCGGTGTTGCTTCCGACGGTAGGTATTACCTCGAATACATTTTCGAACGTGTCTTCAGCGCTGGCCGCGTAGGACATGCCGTATTTCCCGATGATCAACTCTCCGGTATAGGGCGGTATGTCCGTCACGAACGGTTCGCACACGATCAGTTTTTTCTTGCCGTAGTTGTTCGTTGCTTCGACAACCAGCGTATAGGATGCGCCCGGTGTCAGATTGATCATTATGTCCCAATATTTTCCGGTCGTTGCAAGTTCTTCCATCGCATCGGCATTGAGTTCTTTACCGTATTTATCGACTACATCCTGCAGGGTCAGGCCTCCGGTTTGAATCTCGATATTGTCGATTATGGAAGTTTTGTTGAAGTAGGTTTTGATCTTCTTCATCTCCGTGCCGGTGATCTCGTACACGGCCGATGAGTAATCGGGATACTTCGATACATATGCTGCGGCATCGGGATAGGCGCTGACTTTATAGAGCGAGCCGGCGATGTCGTTGGGAACCGAGGTCCCTCCTATGCCCGGGAAGTAGAACGATGCTGCGGAAGCTTCGCCGGAAACCGGTTTTTGCGCTTTGTCAAGGGGCAGGGCGACTACGGTATAGGTTCCGGGTCCAGGCAGTACGGCTTCGGCGGAGACTTTCTCGCCGCCTACGGTGAAGTCCTGCAACTCGTTGATGTTCTCGGCTGATCCGTCGGCGATCGCTGCGACAAGCGTAGCGGTTTCGGCCTCGGTCAATTCATTTTCGACGAGAACATAGCGGATGTTCGTAACGTCGGCGCCGTAGGTGAAGTCGATGACGGCGCTCGCCGTCTCTCCGTCGGCGCTGACCTTCATGCCGTCGTATACGGCGGAGAGCGTATAGTCGACTATTTCGGCGCCCGGCAGCATGATGCGGAACGTACCTTGACTGTTAGCGGGAAATTCGCGATCCAATCCGACGAGTTTTGCGGTCAATCCGTCCTTCGGGAAGGTGATGACGCCGTTGACCAATGTGCCGGGTTCCGCCGAGGCGATCATAAAGTTTCCGTAACCGTTACTGTTTTCGGTAATACCCGACCATTGTTCTTCAATCGTCACTTGAGTCGCATTGCTGCAATCGATGACGATATTGGACGGAGTGTAGCTGAACTGCTCCGAAAGCTCCTCTTGCGTAGCTCCGAAGAATTCGGTCATATAAGGCCAGCCGAGCATCTCTTCAACCATGTAGATACCTTCTTTCGACTTATGGCTGTGTACCGTGACATCGATTTCGAACATATTGCCGGTGAATACATCGCTCAACCAGCCTTCGCGGAATTTGCCGGTTCCCATTTTCACCCACGGCCAGGGCATAACCGTAATATCGAGGCTGCGGTTGCCGTAGGGCGTCGTGTTGTCCTCGTCGTTGATCAGGAACGAAAGGGGGTATTCCTTGCCGTCTTCGAGTTTGGTGCGGTCGAAGGTGATCAGCAGTTCGGAAGTCTCCTTGCCGGCTGCGAACGATACTGACGACGGAATGGTGAACAGACCCGACTCGTCGCTGGCGAGAACCGCTACGGTCAGCGCCTCGTCCTTGGCGATGCGTTTTACCGGGATGGCGATGGAGGAGACGTCGTCGCTGATGCTATGCTGGGTGGTCACATTCTCGGGGAAGTAGACCTGTGCGCCGTCGACCTCGGGACCTGCTTTGAAGTCATCGTCGCTGCAGGCCGTGAACAGCCCCGCGACGATGGCGACAGTCGCCAGAAAGAATATTTTTATACTTTTCATAAATAGCGATGTTTTTTATTTAACAGACTTGACCGTTTGGGTCGGGTTGGGGTTGTTCTTGCCCGCAAGCGCCTTATTCTGCTGTACGGCGTTCAGCGGGAACACGCAGTTCCACCAGGGGGCGCGTCCGTCCGTGGAAAGCTGGGCCATCGGGGGAGCGTTCGTGCCGGTGTCGCCGTTGTGCATGCCGATGTTCAGACGCTTCAGGTCGTAGAAGATGACGCCCTCGCCCCAGAACTCGATCCGCTTCTGGAAAATGATCTCGTCGATCAGGTCGTTGGCCGCCGGAACCGTATAGGCCGGATCGCGGTTGGCCATGAACGACTGCAACAGCGACTTGCCGGTGGTGGCGTCGTAGTGCGCCGTAGCCTCGGCCTCGATCAGGTACATCTCCTCGACACGCATCATCGGGATGCTCGTCACGTTACCCGTGGAATAGTTTCGTTTTTCGCCGTTGGCCGCGTGGAACTTAAACGATGCGTAGGGGGCTATCGTTGCGAACTCCTCCTCGGTCAGGGTCGTATAGGGTGCGATGGCGTCGAACGAGCGGTCGGCTCCGACAAAGCTCTTTTTGCGGAAGTCGCCCGACGAAATGCGGTTGTAGCTGAATACCGAGATACCCGGCTGCGCTCCGTAGCCGTAACCCCAGATAGCCTCGGTCGCCATGTGGGCCGACCACGACAGCAGGTTGTTGAGCACGGTGTCGGTGGTCTGGATCATGGCCCACATCCACGACGAATTGACCGTGTTGAACCCGGTCTTCGGGTCGAGCCACTGGCTTTCGGTCATAATCGTGCAGCCCGAAGCGTCGATGGCCTTGCGGGCGTATTCGGCGGCCAGACGGTAAGCGGCGTCGCCGGTCGGAACTTCCGCATACGATTCGGTGAATCCGCCCAGCCAGAGGTAGGCGCGGGCCTTGAGTCCGTAGATCACGGCCAGCGAAGGCAGGTTTTTCGTCGCCGGCGTATAGTTGGCCAGCAGGGTCTCGGCGGTGTTGAGGTCCTCGAAGATGAACTTGAACATCTCCTCACGCGATACGCGCGGGTTGTTCTCCAGTTCCTCCATGCTCGTATCTTCCCGGACGATGGGAACGGTCAGCCCCTTGACGGCTTCCAGCTCGGTCTCGTAGGCGGGACGTTCGGGAGCCTTGGCCGGCAGCGCGTCGTAGAGACGGGCCAGGTCGAGGTAGCAGAGCGCGCGGAAAGTCTTGGCGATGCCCATCATCTCCTCTGCGCCTTCGCTCTGGTTTGCGATGTCGATGGCCTCATTGGCCGTGAAGATGAACTTGTAATAGTTGGTGTAGAAGAACGGGGACATCTTGCCGTTCGCTGCCAATCCGGTCGAGTTGCCCGGATAGAGCCATGCCTGCCAGCGGTCGTAGTACTGGTTGCCGCCCGGCAGGTTGCCGCTGACGGGGAACACCTCGCCGACCATGCGGTCGGTGGCGCCGAAGATGCCCGGGTAGCCGAAGTCGATGTGCTCGCCGAGGTCTATATAGTTGGTGATGAGCACCGTCGGCATCGCAGTGATAAGACCCTCCTTTGCGAACGGAGATTCGGCAGTCTGATCGCTGGTGGCGTATCCGCTTTCGGGGAAGGTCTCCTTGATACAGCCCGAAAGAAGCACGGATGAACCGAGAAGCAGCGCCGTTGTTTTCAGTATGTTGTTCATTTTCATAATATTCGTCGTTTAACAAATTAGAACGTTACGGTTACACCGCCCGAGAAGGTGCGAATCGGGGCGTAGTAGTACGGGTTCGTGATTCCGTTGATGGACTGACGCGGGTCGAGACCCTGACGCTTGGACCAGTACCATACATTGTCGCAGGCGAGGTAGATACGCAGATTCTCGACGAGGAACTTGCGCGTGATACGCTTGGGCAGCGTATATCCGAGCGTGATGTTCTGGATGTTCAGGTACGATGCGCTGGTGAGGAAACGGTCCGAGACGGCTGCCTGATTCGAGTCGTTGTAAGCAAAACGCGGAATGTTCGAACCGGAGTTCTCGGGAGTCCACGAATTGAGCAGGTCGTGGTGGTAGTTGTTTCCGGTCGACGTTCCTGCCGGGGAGTTCATGTAGAACATGTAGCCCTGGTCGAGAACCTGTCCGCCGAGCTGGTAGGTGAAGCCGATCGAGAAATCGACGCCGTAGAAGCGCAGCGACGTGCCGAAACCGCCGTAAACGTCCGGCAGGGCGTCTCCGTGCATTTCGCGGCCCTCCTGCGAGGCCACCGAGTAATCGGAGGTCTTGATGCGCTCCTTGTTGCCGGCATCATCGGTCTTGTAGGTGTACCACAGCGATTTTCCGGTCTCGGGGTCTACTCCCGCGTAGGTCGGAACGTAGAACGAGAAGACGGATTCCCCTTCGGTGAGGAATTTGGTGCTCTGCCAGCGGCCCACGTGTTTGCCGTCGGCCGTCGTGTTGTTTTTGAACTGCTCCGGCAGGTGGGTCACCTTGTTCTTGTAGTGGGTCATGTTGAGCGAGAAGTCCCACACGAGGTTTTTGGTCCGGATCAGGTCTGCGTTCAGTTCGATTTCGAGACCGCGGTTGACCATGTCGCCGATGTTGGTGAAAATGGTCGTGTAACCCGACTCGATCGGAGTGGCCAGCTCGAACAGCATGTCGGTGGTCTTGCGGTTGAAGACATCGATGCTACCCGACAGACGGTTGTCCCAGAGGCCGAACTCTACGCCGACATTGAGGTTGGCGTTGGTCTCCCAGGTGATGTCGGGGTTGCCTTTCTGGTAGAGTACGCTCGTAACGCCGTCGCCGCTGCTCAGGATCTCGCGGTAGTCGGTATAGCGGTAGTAGGATTCCGCTTTCGATCCGAGGTTGTCGTTACCCTGCGAACCGTACGATGCTTTGACCTTCAGCATGTTGACCCACGAAGCGTTGAACCAGCTCTCGCGGTTGATGATCCAGGCTGCGCCGAGCGACCAGAAGTTGCCCCAGCGGTGGTCGGGGTGGAAGCGCGACGATGCGTCGCGGCGGTACGATCCCGAGAAATAGATGCGGTTGTCGTAGTCGTACTGTCCGCGGAAGAAGTAGCCCTCGTTGTTGTACTCCAGAACCGACGAACCCGACCGCGACGAGTCGACGACGGCGCCGCTGAGTTCGGTGTTGTCCGGCGAGAACATCATGGTCTTCGAGCCGTACAGACCGTAGGATTTGCGGTTGTACATTTCATGGCCGAAGAGCAGGTCGAGGTTGTGGACGTCGGCGAAGGTGTTGGTGTAGGTCAGGAACTGCTGCATGTTGTAGGCGATCTCCCGACTGTGGCTCTTGAAAACGGCGCCGCCCGATTCGGCGAACTGTCCGTAGTAGGGGTTCGACACCTGCGTACCGCGGGTTTCGTCGAGCGACACGCTTCCGTTGAGGGTCAGTTTCAGGCCCTTGTACAGGGAGAAATCGGCAAAACCGTTGGCCATGAAGGCATTGCCCTCGTTGATGTATTTGTTGAGCTGAATGTCCTGCAGGTCGTTGCTCTTGCCGCCGTTGGTGCGCAGTGCGCCGCCGTTGCGGCCGTCGCCGGTATCGTACATCTTGAATCCGTACTCGTCGATCATAATGTTGCCGTTGCCGTCGCGCATGTAGACCGGATAGATCGGCGCCATGCGGATCGCCGTGGCGAATGCGTTTCCGCCGTCGGCGTTGCCTTCGCCCTGACCTTCGCCGTCGTCGTTGGTTTGGTTGCCGTTGTTCCAGACGAAATGGGTGTAGGACATGTTACCGCCGACTTTCAGCCACTTTTTGGCCTGGTAGTCCGCGCGCAGACGGGCGGTGTAGCGCTCGTTGCTCGAACCGTCGACGATACCCGTGTTGTCCAGATAGCCGAGCGATGCGAAGAAATTGGCGCGGTCCGTCGCGCCGGAAACGCTGACGTTGTACTCCTGACGGAACGACGACGATTTGTAGATTTCGTCGAGCCAGTTGTCGGGTTGCAGGTAGAACTGCTGGCCCTTGGCGTCGGTTACCAGGCGGCCCTGCTTCGCACGCGGATTGAGACGGCCGTTTTCGCCGATGAGGTTCTGGCCGTCGGGCACGGTGAAGACGTTGTAACCCAGACCGCCGGGATCGTTCGACGTCAGCAGCTTGTTGGCGGCGATGTTGGCGGCCAGGGGAGTGTACTTCTGGTCGAGCGTGTAATAGTTGTACAGCGACTTGTAGTGCATCTCGTAGTATTCGCCCGCATCCTCCACGATGTCGTAGGTCTGCAACGCACGGGTGTTGATGCCCCACTTGCCGTCGAAAGTCACGGTGGCCTCGCCGGCCTTCGCACGCTTGGTCGTGACCATGATTACGCCGTTCGCGCCGCGGGAGCCGTACAGGGCGTTCGACGCGGCGTCCTTGAGGACGCTGATCGACTCGATGTCGGCAGCGTTGATGTTGTTGATGTCGCCTTCGTAGGGCACGCCGTCTACAACCCAGAGCGGGTCGTTTTTGGCATTCATCGAACCGTAGCCGCGCACGTAAATCTTCTGACCGGAACCCGGACGGCCCGAGGCGGAGGAGAACTGCACGCCGGCGATTTTGCCGACGAGGGCATCCCCGACGTTCGAAGACTGCGTTTTTATCAGATCGTCGGATTTGATCACCTTCGCCGCTCCGGTGAAGGCGTCTTTCTTGGCTGTACCGAAGGCCACTACGATCACGTCGTCGATGGCCTGTGCGTCTTCTTTGAGCGAGATGTTGATTCGGGTCTTGCCTCCGATGGCCACCTTCTGGGTTTCATAGCCGATGAAGGATACGACCAGCGATCCGTTTCCGGGAGCCGTGATGGTGAAGCTACCGTCTCCGTTTGAGGTCGTGCCGACATGCGAGCCGTCGACCATAACCGTTGCTCCGGCGACCGGTTTCCCGTCGGGACCGGTGACTGTTCCGGAAATTTGCTTACTCTGGGCCAGCGAGAGTAATATTCCCCCCCCCAATAAAGCAATTAACGATAGTAGAATTTTTCTTACCATAAGCGTTAATCTAATAGTTTTTTTTAAAATAAAAATTTCACAAGCAAAGGTATGAAATTGCTAACTCGTTTACAAATAAATTATTAAAATAATTTACCAGTATAACATATGTGTAGAAGATTGGTTGATAACGGTTACGATTTTGAAAATATCATCTCAAGGGGATTACAAATTGTAATCCCCTTTTCGGGTGTTTTCGGGTGTTTTGAGCGAATGTGTTAGCTGCGTGAACTTCTGCGTATATGTGAATCGGTCCTCAAAGGCGCTCCCGGACTTTTTCCAGGTCGGTATCGCGGTACAGCGTATCGAGGCGTTTCGAGAGCCGCTCCATGTCACCGTCGAGTTTCGAGTGGGTGATGGTCGCATAAATCTGCGTAGTCCGTATGTTCTTATGTCCCAGCAGCTTGCTGATCGTTTCGATCGCCATTCCCTGCGAAAGCGTGATCGTCGTGGCGAAGGTGTGCCGGGCCGAATGGAACGTGATGTGCCGGGGAATGCCCGCCAGAGACATGATGCGCTCGAGGCAGATGTTGCACCAGCCGTTGCTCGGCAGGCGGAATATCCGCGCATTCCGCTGCATCGGTTTGTATTTCAGCAGAATGGTGTACGGGATCGCGAAGATGCGCACGTTGACCGCAGATCCTGTTTTGCGGCGGGTGGTGCTGATCCACAGCTGTTTGCCGTCCTGCTGGATATGCTGCGGGGTCAGCGTGCAGAGGTCGATGTAGGAGAGTCCCGTGAAGCAACTGAACAAAAATGCATCGCGTACCAACTGTAAGGTCATGTCGTCGAGGTCCAGACGGATCAGCTTGCGGATTTCGGTCATGGACAGGTAGTTTCGCGCGACGAATTCGCTGCGCAGTTTGTAATTCGCGAAGAGGTCCTTGGCCATGTGGCCCCGGCTGCGGGCCAGCATGAGGATGTGCTTGAACGCGATCATGTAGATCCACGTCGTGTTTTTCTTGTGTCCGCACTCCTGTGCGATGTAGTGGTGGAACCCCGTCAGGAACTCTTTGTCGAGTTCTTTGAACAGCAAATCCTTGCGGTTGAATTTGTCGTTGACGTAGTTTTCGAGATGCTTGTAAACACACCTATATTTATAGTAGGTCGTTTTGCTGCGGCTGATGCCCACCATCCGGCTGAACTCCTCGTTGTGATGCCTGAAGAAGGCCAGCAGCGTTTCGTTGCGCTGGTCGTTGCCGAAATACATCTCCTTGACCATTTTCGGAGTGACCAGGGCATGCTCGTAAAACAGCGTGTTGTAACATCTTTCGATGCGGAAACGAATCTGCGAGAGTTGTTCGTTGACATGTGAGGCAACCGCGCTGCGCCCTGCCGCCCGTCCCATACTCACATCCCAGAGATTCGGATTCACGGATAGTTGCGTGGACAGCTGCGTTCGCTGTCCGTTGATCGTAATGCGTCCCATGATCGGCGTGTTTCCATTGCGTAAAGGCGCATTCTTCTTGATGTAAAACAGTACTTTGAACGTGTTTCTCATTCCCTTCCTAACCTTTTTTAAACAATAAACAAACCGCGATAAAGGTAATGATAAAGTTACTGCCAAACGGTATATCAATTGGACCAAATAGCTTATACGGCACGGTTTAACCCTTCTTGTCCGGTAACTATCTGGTAACACAACCCGGACGCACGGAGATGTCGTCCGTATATCTTACACGCTTAATACCAAACTATTAGGCATTTCTCGGAAAATGCGTTCCGGAACGCTGTAATTATCCTATATCCAGCAGTTTATTATCCGGAATCCGGGGCGATTGTTTTTTATTTTAAAATTTTATTAAAATTAACGCTTATGGTAAGAAAAATTCTACTATCGTTAATTGCCGTTTTGGGGCTTTGTGTATATGGATTCGCCCAAAACCGGCAGGTTTCCGGTAAAGTTGCCGATGCGGAGGGTAAGCCTGTCGCGGGCGCAACCGTTATGGTCGACGGCACGTCGACCGGTACGACCACGGGCACGGATGGTAAATTCACCATCGCCGCACCCGCCGACGCTACGCTGGCGGTTTCGTTCATCGGTTACGAGACCCGGAAAGTGGCTGTTGCCGGAAAGACGCATGTCGAAGTCGTGATGCACGAAGATGCGCAGGCCATCGAGAATGTCGTGGTGACCGCTTTCGGCACGACGACGAAAAAAGACCTTACGGGATCAATCGCCACCATCCGCGGCGAGGAGCTTGCGAAGCGTCAGGTTTCGACCGTTTCGAAAATGCTCGAAGGAGCGGTTCCCGGCGTGCAGCTGACTACGGCCACCAACCAGCCCGGTACGGACGCTGCGATCTACGTCCGCGGCGTCGGTTCGCTCAATGCGGGCACCGGCGCGCTGATCGTGCTCGACGGCTCGCCCTATCAGGGCAGCCTGTCCGACATCAACCCGGCCGACATCGAGTCGATCTCCGTGTCGAAGGACGCCACGGCCAACTCGCTCTACGGTTCGCGCGCCGCGAACGGCGTGGTTTTCATCACGACCAAGCGCGGCAGCCTGGACAATCCCACGATCAGCGTCGACACGCGATTCGGTATCAACACCCGCGCTGTCCCCGAGTATGACATCATCACCGATCCGGGCGAATACCTCGAGGCGCAGTGGCGCACGATGCGCGACACGAAGTGGGCGTCAAGCCCCGAAGAGGGAGGCGGCGATCTGGCTGCCGCGGCGCTCTATGCCTCGCAGGAGGTGCTGGGGGCACACGGAAATTACAACCCCTACAAATATTTGTCGACCTACCTGATCGACCCTGCGACCGGCAAACTCGACCCGTCGGCCCGGCGCATGTACAGCGAGCGCCTGCAGGACGAACTCTTCAAGACCGGATTCCGCAACGAGACGAACGTTTCGGTCAGCGGCGGGAACGAGAAGTCCGACTATTTCATCTCGCTGGGTTACCTCAAGGACGAATCCTATGTGATCGAATCGGATTTCGAGCGTTACAGCGCCCGTGTGAACGTCAACACCAAGCTCCGCAAGTGGATCAAGGTGGGCGCCAACCTCTCCTATGCCCACACGGTGCAGAACAACATTCTGGAGGGCAGCAGCCTCGCTTCGTCGGCGTTCGCCACGGCGCGTTCGTGGGAGCCGGTTTTTCCGGTCTACGCCCGCGATGCCGAGGGGAAAATCAAGTATGACGAAAACGGCGACAAGGTCTACGACCTGGGTACGGGGCAGACCGACGGCACGACGACCCGTCCCGGAACCTCGGGCCAGAACATCATCGCCACGCTGAAGATGGACACGCGCGACATCAAACGCAACAACTTGCAGGGCCGCGCTTACGGGGAGATCTATTTCCTGCGCGACTTCACCTTCACCTCGAGCATGTCGCTGGGCTATCGCGCCTCCGACGAACTGCTGTTCTATAACCCCACGATCGGCGACGGACGCGGTTCCAAGGGCCGGATCAACAAAAAGTCTACGGACGTTTACGATCTGAACCTGATCCAGATGCTCAATTACAAAAAATCCGTCGGACGCCACAATATCAATGCGCTGATCGGGCATGAGTACAACAGCTGGGTGCGCGATTACGCCGAGGTCGAGAAGACGAACATTTACGATCCCAAGAATCCGCAGCTGAACAACGCCGGCGAGATGGGGTCGATCAACGGCTATCAGGACGTGCTGCGCATTCAGGGTTTCTTCGGCAAACTGGAGTACAACTACGACAACCGTTATTATTTCTCGGGCGGTATCCGCCGCGACGGAACCTCGCGTTTCAAATACAATCCCTGGGGCACGTTCTGGTCCGTCGGCGCTTCGTGGCGCATCGGAGCCGAGAAGTTCATGGAGAGTACGCACAGCTGGCTTTCGGAGCTGAAACTCCGCGCCACGTACGGTACGCAGGGTAACGAGGACCTGGCCAACTACTATCCCTATACCGACCAGTATACGGTTACCATTTCCGAAGGCAAGCTGGGTACGGAGATCTATTACTACGGCAATCCCGATCTGACGTGGGAGAAGCAGAAGACGTTCGATCTGGGTCTGGACGTGGGTCTGCTGAACGACCGCATCAACCTGACGATGGACTACTTCATCCGCGTGTCGGACGGTCTGCTCTTCAAGCGTACGAAGGATATTTCGACGGGCCGCGCCTACGACTGGTACAACGTCGGCAAACTGCGCAACTCGGGCTTCGAATTCGACTTGAACGTCAAGCTCATCCAGAAAAAGGACTGGTACTGGGACATGTCGGTCAACGGTTACACCTATGCCAACAAGATGCTCAACCTGCCCGACGAGTACAAAGTCTCGGGCATGCCCAACGGCAACCAGCGCATTTACGAAGGCAAGGACATCTACCGCTGGGAGATGCGGCAGTTCGCAGGTCTGGATGAGAAGGGCAACTCGCTCTGGTATATGGACCGGGATCTCACGGACGGTGAGGGCAACGTTGTGGGCGTGGAGAAAGTCACGACCGGCGATGCTACCGAGGCCACGCAGTACCTGCTGGAGAAGAGCGCGCTTCCCGATTTCACGGGCGGCCTGAACACCACGCTGCGTTGGAAGAGCCTCGACCTGACGATTATGACCAACTTCCAGTTCGGCGGCTACGGCTACGATTACGACTTCTCGGCGTTCAGCAGTGCGAATTTCCCGATGAACCGTCTGAAGAACTATGCCGACGCCTGGAATCCGGAGACCGGGAAAGGTTCGGCGCCGATCTGGAACACGAACGACTCGAACATCAACGCTTCGTCGGATCGTTTCCTGATCAGCAAAACCTACTTCAACCTGCGCAACATCACGCTGGGCTACACCTTCCCGGCGAACTGGATGAGCAAGATCGGCATCAAGAGCGTTCGCGTGTACTTCGCCTGCGACAACGTCTTCTTCGCATCGAAGCGCAAGGGCTACGATCCCCGTACGAGCATGGGCGGTCAGGGCGCGACGGTCGCTTTGAACAGCGTGGACGGTACGTATTATTCGCCGATCCGCACCACTTCGGTAGGTCTCAATATTAACTTCTAAGCAGCGACATTGATATGAAAAAAATACTGATATTTTTAATGAGCGCGGCAGTTGCGGTATCCTGCAGCGACGATATCTTCGACGTGGACCCTTCGGGAAAAGTCTCTTCGGAGACCCGTGACGAGGTGGCCAAGGAGGACCCGGACAAGGTGCTTCAGGGTATCGAGGCGTCCATTTACACCCACTATGCCACCTATTACAAGAACGATCTTCAGTGGCTGACCGGTTTCAAAGGGTTCGAACTTGCGTTCGGCATGACCGGGCAGGACATGACCCTGCTGCTGCAACACAGCATGAACCTTTACATGTATATCAACGACTACTGGCAGGAGGAGTATACGCCGACTTTCAACGTGTGGAACATGTTCTACATTCCGATCGCCACGGCCAATGAGATTCTCGCGACGGCTACCCTCGACGCTTCCGCCGAGTCGGAGACGATGAAGGCCTACCGCGCCCGTGCGCTGACCTCCCGCGCGTTCGGCTACTACCACCTGATCAACGTGTACCAGTATCCCTACTCGGCGGCGAACAAGGACCTTCCGGGCGTGCCTCTGGCCACCGAGGAGACCCTCGGCCAGAATCTGCCGCGCGCCACGATGGAGCAGGTCTACAAACGCATTACCGACGACCTGGACGAAGCGCTGCGTATTTTCGAGGAGATCGGATACGACGACACCGGTTCCCGGACCGATTTCGACGCTAGCGTGGCCGCCATTCTGCGCGCCCGTGTCGCATTGGTCATGGAGGACTGGGGGAAAGCCGTCTCGCTGGCCGACGATATTCTGGCCAAATACACGCTCGTCTCCAAGGAGAACTACAACAGCGGCTTCAACCGTATCGAGAACGTTCCGAGTCTGATCTTCGGCTTCAAGATGACGGCCGACAACTGCCAGACATGGGCTACCTGGTGTTCGCAGATGGACCCCTACATGAGCGGTTATGCGGGTATGTGGGCCGAGCGTCCGATCCACTCCTACCTCTATGCGCGTCTGAATCCGACCGACGTGCGTCGCGGCTGGTGGCTCAACAAGACGGACAATCCGGACCCGGACGCTGCGACGAGCGGTTATGCCTGCCTCCTGCCTTCCAACCTGCCCAATACGCTTGCTTCGGGCGTGAAAGCGCGTTCGGAGTACGTCTCGGTCAAGTTCCGCAGTTACAACGGCGACTGGAACAATACCGATCTGATCTATATGCGCGCCGAAGAGGCCGTCTTCATCAAGGCTGAAGCCGAGGCGCACAGCAACATCGCCGCAGCCAAGAAGACGCTCAAGGATTACGTGACGACCTACCGCGATCCGGGTTATGACATCACGGCCGCTTCGCTCGACGATGTCGTCGAGGAGATCATTCTTCAGAAACGTATCGAGATGTGGATGGAGGGCGCTCTGGAGTGGCTCGACCGCCGGCGTTTGAATATGCCGATTGATCGCCGGGACGATGCCGCGATGACGGCGGCAGGCGTTGCGAACAACCACATTTACAAAGCCATGTGGGAGCAGAACGAATCCGGTATGCGGTTCCAGCTGCCGCGTTCCGTCGTGATTGCCAACCCGGAAATCGGCGAGGCGAACCAGAATAAAACGAATTAAGCGTCTCTGTATCATGCCTGTCAAGTCCGCTGTCCGTTTGGGTAGCGGACTTTTTTCTGATTTCCGGGTCGGTAGTTTTTTTGCCAGGCCGGGAAAAATTTACCGACAAAATTGCATAAGGCATTTGCAGTATTAAATTTTTTGCTTATCTTTGCACCACGATAATAGGGAATACCCCGTTTTTCGCGGATGGTGCCATAGCTCAGTTGGTAGAGCAAAGGACTGAAAATCCTTGTGTCGCTGGTTCGATTCCCGCTGGTACCACAAAGAAAATCAACCACTTACAGCAATGTAGGTGGTTTTCTTTTTGTCTTTTCCGTAGCGGTTTTACGGTGGTTTGAGGCTTTGAGTTAAACCGAGAGTTAAACCAAAAATCACTATGGATGCAGGTGTTAACATTCTCTGTTACAAATCAAAAACTCTTGCCAACGGCGCACATCCGCTGATGATTCGTGTCTGTAAAGACGGGAAAAAGAAATATGTCAGCCTCGGTGTGTCTGTTTTACCGCAGTTTTGGGATTTTACGAAGAACCAGCCGAAAAAGAATTGTCCCAACAAGGCATATATCGAAAAGATTATTGCGGATAAGAGTAGCGAGTTTGCTGAGCGCATCATCGAACTGAAAGCCGAGAAGAAAGAATTTACGGCTACAACGCTGACTGAACGGCTGACAGAGAGCACACGAGCAAGACGCACGGTAGGCGAGGTGTTCCAATCTCAAATCGAAAATTTGAAGCAAACGGGGCGAACGGGCTATGCGTTATCGCACAGAGAGGTCTACAATTCGCTACTGAAATTCAACGGGCATCTGAATATCTACTTTTCAGAAATTGATACTGTTTGGTTGAAACGCTATGAAACTTGGTTGCGGGGACAAGGTTTTTCAGAAAATACAATAGGCCGCCGATTCCGCACCCTGCGGGCTGTTTATAATGTAGCCATTGAGGAAAAGTGTGTGAAAGCCGATTATTACCCGTTCAAATCCTACAAGGTTTCCAAACTGCACCAAGCGACGGCAAAGCGAGCCATAAGTAAGGCGGACATCATGCGGATTATCGAATATCGCAGTAATGATTTCTACAAGCAATTTGCGGTCGATTTGTTTGCGTTCGGTTACTTTATGGGCGGGATTAATTTCGTGGACATCGCCTACCTTAAAACGGATAATATCGTGGATGGACGGCTAATCTACACCCGACGCAAAACGCATAAGTTGATAAGGCTACCTTTACAGCCCAAAGCACAGGAGATTATAGAGCGTTACCGAACGGACGGTGCGCTCTTTTTGTTTCCCATTCTTTCAACGTTTCATAAGACCGAGCAACAGCAACGCAATCGAGTTCATAAAGTCATTTCCAAAGTGAACGAGCGACTGAAAGAGGTAGGGAAAGAGTTGGAAATACCTATCGACTTAACGACCTATGTTTCGCGGCATAGTTTCGCTACAGTCTTGAAACGAGAGGGTGTAAGCACGTCGATAATTTGTGAATCATTAGGCCATAGTTCGGAAAAGGTTACTCAAATCTATTTGGATAGTTTTGAGAATAGCCAAATCGACGCGGCGATGCAGAACTTGTTGTGACTGCCGTTATCGAGAAAAGAGGTGCCCGGCTTCGCCGTGGCACCCCTTTTCTCTCTTGCTTGCGTGAGTAAAGCGAGAAAGGTTGCGATTCTTTTTTTGTGCTGACGCAACCTCTGTTTTTACCGTTACTCGGCATTTGCTTCACTCTCGGCGGACTTTTCCCTACCGTCGGTCAGCGGTTCTGCGAACATTTGGATTTTCGTTCCGAGGACGCTCTCGACGCCGTACTCCATCACTCGGCGCATTACGGTTTTGCCCTCGAATACCACGTGCTCGGCCACGTTTTCGCCCTTTAATCCGTTCTTTCGGCAGTACTCCCCGAAATCCATTAGATTGGTCAATTTGCGGGCTTCGTTCTTAATGTCGTAACTTGCCCGCTTGGGGTCGCCGTAGGTGCGTTCTGCGGCCTCTTTCAGACACATCCGCTTTGTTTCGGTGTTCTGCAAAGCCGACGGCAGATTGTTGAACATCCGTCTTGCGACGGTCAATGCCGACCAAATCGGCGCACTCGGCGCACGACGGCGCGAGGTCGGGTTTGTCTGCGGCTCTTTCTGCTCGGCGGCAGGGGCGGCATTGGAGGTTGCGGCGGCAGGGGCCGTTACTTGCTTGATTGCTGCGCTCTCGGCAGCAGGTGCAAAAATCTTTGCCATAATTCAGTATGTTTTTAATGTCGTCGGCTTCATTGCTTTCGACACTGCAAACATACTGCGATTTCGTCCCGTCTTTAAGGAGGAAAAAAACAGTGCTTTCCCCCTCCCTTTTCCTCAGTCGTAGATTGCCGAGAGGGTCTGCGGAATTTTGCCCCTATAATCTTTCATTATCCCTTTCAGCGGGTCGTCGCTGTCCAAAAATGCGGGGTTGTCCGTGTAACGGTACATATAGACGATACGGGCGAACAGCAACATTCTGTTATAGGACACGAGCGACCCTTTGCGCCGTTTGGGTTTCCCTATCCGCCTGCATCGTTCCAATGCCGTGAACAACTCCCGCAACCGCTCCGTAGCGAAGTACATCTTGTAGGACAGTACGGGGTAATCCGCCTTGAAGTCCTCCGAACGGTAAGCAAAGAGGTTGTCCGCCCCTTTTCGCTTCAACTCCTCCAATTTGGCGTGCAGGGCGTCAATCATATCCCGCTTAATCATCGGGTGTACGTCCAAGTTCTTGCGCCCCTTGCGAATCTGAATCGTCACATCGCCCATATCGTCGCCCAACTTGCCGAGCAACTCCCGTAACAGCATCCCGTGCGAACGGGATTTTATATCGACGCATTTGACAAACTGATTCTCGGCCCAATCATAGATAAAGAGCACCGCCAGCCAAAATTTCTCCGCATCCAATTCGTACCCCTCCAAAGTGGACACGATTTCGTCGTTGTTCATAAACTGCAACCTGCTGAAAGGGGCCTTGATTAGTCCGTTGCACATGCGGTTGAAGAAACGGTACGGATAATGGCCGCCGTTCTCATAATCATCGCAGAGCAAATAGACATACTCCAAATCCTCGGTTTCGCTCGGTTCGGGTTCGAAATAGACCGAGCCGTCCTCATATTCTATCTTCGTGCTCATTGTCAGGTGGTTTTAGTACCCAAATTTAACATTTTCGGTTGTAAATAACATCTTGCCGCCAAGTAAAAGTTACAGATAGCACTTAAAACGCACGTTTCGGGAGAATAACAGAACAATAAAGCGACGCAAAACCCCTTGATAAGACTTTTTCATACGCATCGGGAGGTGTTTTAGAACAATGAAACGTGCGAATTTCCGCTAATAGCGACTTTTCGCAGGTTTTCGGCAGGTCGGACACACTCCGCCACCTCGGAAACAGCCCTATAATGCCATCTAAGACATAGATAAAAATGTTCGGATTAATTGCTGTCCGACCTTTGTTCCCAATAAAAAAGGTGCTATCTTTATAATACGAAAAAAGAATAGTCCTAATGTCGAGTCCGTCCATAATCGGGAGGTGTTTTTCAGCACCTCTTTTTCTTGTTTCCGAGTGTAATATTTTTTGATTCCGAAATGGACTATCTCTTTAATAATAACAATACAGGATTAAAAATAATTACAGATTTTATTTCACTAAAAACGAATTACTTATGCAAAACTGAACCATCGACGCACCCAAAGGTGCAAACTTTCTTCGGGACTTTATGACCGAAATTCCCGTGAATTGTCTTTTTAACAAGAAAAAGACGGGGTGCGGGGCTACCGAATTGGCAATCCGCAACTCCATTCCCACCCTTATCGCTATGCCTTACGTGGCATTGGTGAAGAACAAGACCGTCTGCCGCACCGACGATATAGAGGTGTTGGGCGTGTACGAAGACATTACCGAGGGGGACATCACGCAATTCGCCCGTACTCATTCCCCCTTAAAGATAGCCACGACTTACGACTCCCTGCCGCGCGTCGTTTCCGCTTTACAGAGCATCGGCATAGACCCCTACAAAGAGCTGTTCCTGCTGGTGGACGAGTGGCACGTGCTGTTCAACTCCTATTCGTTCCGACATAATGCCATTAAGAATTTACTTGCAGAAGCCGCTAAATTCGACAAGGCAACCTATATGACGGCAACACCCATAGAACGGGAATACATGTTGGAGGAACTGCGCCACCTGCCAACCTGCGAAATCGACTGACCCGACCTTACGGAGGTTAAGGTACGTTCGCGGCAGACCAACAAACCCGACAAATACATCGTGTCGGAGTGCGTCAAAGTCCTGCGCGACGAATTGCCCTACAACCTGCATATCTTCGTCAACAGCGTGGAATTTATCGCAAAGGTCATCGACACGCTCAAACTCGCTCCCGAAGCCGTCAAAGTGGTGTGCTCCACGAGCGGGGAGAGTAGGCAGGAGAACCAGCGCAAATTAGGCAATGCCTATCCCATCGGCCAGCCCTCCGACCCTGCGAAGAAAGTAAACTTCTACACCTCGACCTGCTTCGAGGGGTGCGACATCTTCGACCCCGACGGTGTTACATTCATCGTCAGCGACGGACGAAAGGCGCACACGCTGTTGGATATTTCAACGCTCTTTACGCAGATATGCGGACGCATCCGAGATTCCCGTTACAAGGCGCAAATCGTGCACGTCTATTCCACGACCAAATACAGCAAAGCCGTAACGCTCGACGAATTCGTCGCGGCTACCCAGCGGACGCTTGCAGACGCCGAAAGCTATGCCGCCGAGATAAACTCGCTGAGTGAAGCCACACGGGTTAAAACCTTATCGAAGATTCCTTATATCAACGAACAATATGTGCGGATAGTCGATAACCGCCTTGTCGTGGAAAAGAACCTCGCCAACATGGACATCGTGAATTTCAAAATCAGCCGACATATTTACGCAACCTATGTAAACCTTACCGACGAACTGCAACGAAACGGCTACAAGGTAACGGTGCAGACATACAGCAAAGTCGTGGAACACCTTGCGGCCAACCCGACAGCGCGGACTACTTTTCGGGAGTTGTTCGACGAATACTGCCGACTGAAAACAATGACCGAGCAATTTTTCGTGGTAGAAAGCCCCGCCGAACTATGCGCTGTAATAGAACAGCGGCATCCGCTGGTGAAGCAGGCTTACGACGAGTTGGGAACGGCCAAAGTGCAGGCGTTGAAATACCATGTAGGCAACATCCGCCGCGAGTTGGTAAAGGGGCTTTCAATCGGCGACGACTATAAAATCGTGAAGATGATAAACGACGCATTTCAGAAACAGACGCCGATTGCCAAGAACAAGGCCAAAGAACGCTTGCAGGAGATTTACGACACGCTGGGTCTGCAACGAAAAGCCAAAGCGACAGACCTTGCGCAATGATACGAGATAAAGGATGCGCCGACACGAATAGAGGGTAAACCGACCGCGTGTGTGACAATTATCAGGGACAAATTCGTGAGAAGATAGAGGGCGAGCCACGGCCCCGCGAAGCGGTGGCCGGGCTTCGCCCGACCACCTGCCGACGAACATCCCGCGCGGACAATCCCTATTTTTCACCCCTCCCCATTTTCGGATGGAAAACCGAATTTTTTACTTACTATTTAATAGGATTCCACATAAAACAGACCACCCCCTATTTATGCCCGAAACCATATAACAGCATAGAATTATCTGCATTATATAGAATCGGAAAGCTATTCTTACATGGAGATATGCCGCCCTGTTTAGTTGGCTATGAATGGAGTTATCTTTTTACAAGTAATGGGGAATAACTCTAAACTTTACAGA
>OJSC01000878.1_pt1 | contig 35706 bp, 35 predicted proteins | sample 1599361 | NCBI WGS metagenome assembly OJSC01 (sample SAMN04168656, study PRJEB22393) | human gut metagenome | biome: human gut microbiome; feature: stool | host: Homo sapiens | collected 2014-03-17 | reverse complement strand
GTTGAAAGGGAACAGACTCCCCGTTTCGTTTTCTGATCTCCATTTCGATCCTCTCATCTTCTCCGGTCACTTCTCATGTCCTTTTGGGCAAAGAGCGGGCAAGCGCAGTATCACGCTTGCCCGCTCTGTTTTTGAAAGCCGGTTTTTCTGCAGCCGACGCGGCGGGGCTGTTTGTTGTCTGTTGTCTTGGTTTTGGCTTTCCTGCCAGTTACTTCATAGATTCCAGAATGGCGTCCGCCAGTGCTTCCAGCTCAGTGCGCTTGTCCGTGCCCATGGACGAGGCGAGGCTGAGCCGCTCGTTGAGCACCGTCATGTTCTTAAGCTCATTGTTGACGAATTTCTGCATGAGGTCACCGGACTTCACCGCCCATGAGCCGTTTTCAATGATGGCAAAGGTGCGGTTTTGCAGATTCAGTGCCTTCATATCCATGAGGAAGTCATGCATGGCGGGGTAGATGCCGAGGTTGTAGGTCACAGAGGCCAGGACAATGTGACTGTACTTAAACGCCTCGGAGATCAGCTGGGAGACATGAGTGGAGGACACATCGTACATCGCCACCTTGCTCATGCCCTTATCGCAGAGCGACGTCGCCAGCGCCTGCGCCGCGTTCTCCGTGTTGCCGTACATAGAGGCGTAGACGATGAGCACGCCCTGGGTCTCAGGGGCATAGCGGCTCCATGTGTCGTACTTTTCGATGAACCAGCCCAGATCCTTGCGCCACACGGGGCCGTGGAGCGGGCAGATGTACTTGATCTGATCCAAAACGCCGCCGGCCTTTTTCAGCAGGAGCTGGATGTGGGGGCCGTACTTGCCCACGATGTTGGTGAGGTAGCGGCGGGCGTCGTCCAGCCAGTCCCGCTCGAAGTCCACCTCGTCGGCGAACAGCTTGCCGTCCAGCGCGCCGAAGGTGCCGAAGGCGTCGGCGGAAAAGAGGACGCCGTCGGTGACGTCGAGGGTCACCATGGCCTCCGGCCAGTGAACCATAGGCGCGCCCACAAAGGTGACGGTGTGCTTGCCGAAGGAGAAGGTGTCGCCCTCCTTCACCTCGATGCACTCATGTCCGTCCACATGGAAGCCGAACTGCCGCATGAGCATGAATGCCTTCTCGTTGGAGATCAGTTTCACCTTGGGATGGCGCAGCAGGATCTCCTCGATGCAGGCGGCGTGATCCGGCTCCAGATGGTTGACCAGCAGGTAGTCCAGCTCGCGGCCATCCAGCACATACGCCAGATTTTCCAAAAGCTGGCGGCAGGCAGACCAGTCCACCGTGTCAAAGAGCACCGTCTTTTCATCCAGCAGGCAGTAGGCGTTGTAGCTTACGCCCCGGGGAATGGGAAAGCAGTTTTCAAACAGGGCCAGGCGATGGTCGTTGGCGCCCACCCAGTAGAGGTCGTTCGTTACTTTACGCACGCAATACATCTTATCTTGCCTCCTTCACGGCCTCAAGCCTTTACAAATTGATCCTTCGTCTCCGCGCACTCGGGACACACCCACTCGGCGGGAAGCTGCTCAAAGAGCGTACCGGGCGCGATCTCGCCGTCCTCGTCGCCCAACTCCGGCACATACTCGTAGCCGCAGCCGCTGCAGACGTAGCGGTCGCCGATGGGGGCGGGCTTCGGCGGCGTGGGCCGCTTCATCTTTACCATGGGCGGCGCGGGCAGCTTTTCGCCGCTATCCAGCGCGGCAGTGAGCAGGGGCAGGATCTCCTCCACATCGCCCACGATGCCGTAGTCGCAGTTCTTGAAGATAGGCGCGTTACCGTTCTTATTGATGGCCACGATGGTGGAGGCGTCCTTGATGCCCTTAAGGTGCTGGGATGCGCCGGAGATGCCGCAGGCGATGTACAGATTGCCGGTGAACTTCTGACCGGACATACCCACATAGCGGTTCAGCGGCAGATATTTGAGAGTCTCCGCCACAGGGCGGGAAGAACCGATGGCCGCGCCGGCGGCCTTGGCCAGCGACTCTACCAGTTTCATGTTCTTTTTCTCCCCGATGCCCTTGCCCGCGGAGACCACCCGCTCCGCCTGCGGGATGGGCGTATCCATAGGGATGCCCACGGAGAAGTCGTGACCATCCTTCTTCAGCGCCGCCACAAGGTCGGCCACCTGCTGGGCAGCATCCCCCTCCCGGAAGATGGTCTTTTTGCGAATGCCGGTGATGGGCGCGGGTTTCTTGGCCGCCGAACGGCTCTCGCCGCCGGAGCTCTTGCCCAGCCTGCCCAACAGATGAGAGGCGATGACCACCCGCTGGATCTCGTTAGTGCCCTCGTAGAGGGTGGTGATCTTGGCGTCGCGGTAGGCCCGTTCCACCTCCATGCCCTTGAGGTAGCCGCTGCCGCCGTGGATCTGCAAGGCATCGTTGGTGACCTCCAGCGCGATGTCCGAGGCGTACATCTTCGCCATGGCGGACTCCATGCCGTAAGGCGCGTGCTGCTCCTTCAGCTCCGCCGCGGAGTAGATGAGGAACCGGGCGCAGCGCAGCTTGGTTGCCATATCCGCCAGCTTGAAGGCGATGCTCTGCTGGGCCGCGATGGGCTTGCCGAACTGGACGCGCTCCTTGGAATAGCTCAACGCGTGCTCAAACGCGCCCTGGGCGATGCCCAGCGCCTGCGCGGCGATGCCGATGCGTCCGCCGTCCAGCGTGGACATGGCAATCTTGAAGCCCTCGCCCTCCTTGCCCAATAGGTTTTCCTTGGGAACCTTCACGTCGTTGAAGATCAGCTCCGCCGTGGAGGAGGAGCGAATACCCATCTTGTCATAGTGGTCGCCGAACTCAAAGCCCTTCCAGCCCTTCTCCACGATGAAAGCGGAGATGCCCCGGGTGCCGATGTCCGGCGTGGTGACGGCGAAAACCACATAGGTGTCCGCCTTAGGGGCGTTGGTAATGAAGATCTTGCCGCCGTTGAGGAGGTAGTAGTCCCCCTTATCCAGCGCCGTGGTCTCCGTGCCGCCGGCGTCGGATCCAGCGTTGGTCTCCGTAAGGCCGAAGGCACCGATCTTCTCGCCCTTGGCCAGCGGAACCAGATATTTCTTCTTCTGCTCCTCGGTGCCATAGGCGAAAATGGGCCATGAGCCGAGGGAGACGTGGGCGGAGAGGATTACGCCCGTGCCGCCGTCCACACGGGCCAGCTCCTCCACCGCGATGGCGTAGCTCAGAGCATCAAGACCGGCACCGCCGTACTCCTTGGGGTAGGGAATGCCCATCCAGCCCAGCTTACCCAGCTTCTTGACAGCCTCCTCGGGAAACTCGTTGTTCTGATCCATTAAAAATGCGAGGGGCTTGATCTCCTCCTCCGCAAAACTCCGGATCTTCGCGCGCAGCTCTTCGTGCGCCGCCGTGGTTTGAAACAGCATACGGGTACCTCCTTTTAAAATTTTACAGCTTGCTTGTATCTTGGGGATCGGATCCGCCGGTCAGCAGCCTGCGCAGGCTCACGGCACGGAACGCCTCGTCCTGCTTTTGCTGCAAGGCCGCCAGCTGACAGTGGATGGCGCACCGCCCATGCTTGTCCTGCCAGTGGCATTCATATCCCGGCTCCATGCAGGCGCACAGGATGCCCCGCTCCCCCACGACCCCCATGAGATCGTAGAGGGAGGTCGCGTCCAGATCGCAGGACAGCGCGCAGCCGCCGAGAGCGCCGCGGCTCACCCGCACCAAATTGCCGGCGGAGAGCTTGCGCAGAATCTGGTAGGCAAACTGATTGGGGATCAATTCCGTTTCCGACATCTCGGCCACCGAATGCTTCTCCCCGTCCAGCAGCACCCGCAAAATGCGCAGCGCGTAGTCCGTCTCTTTGGTGATGATCATGCTCCACATCCTCTTTTCGCTTGCTTGTTAATACTATCATATCAATCTTGATAAATTTTGTCAAGATTATTTCAAAAAAAATATTGCTTTCATACAGACCGCCCCAGCCCGGGTCAACTTCGCTTTCCATTCAGCGAAAAGCCATGTTCCTTACAATTATAGAAGCCGAAAAAGCTGTGCCGTGGCAGTCCGCCGAAAGCAGAAAAGACTATGACTGAAAACCAGAAAGCGGAAAAATTGCTTGGGGCTCGCAGGGGTCGCCCACCCAAGGCGGATGAGGCGATCCCTGACAAGCCTAAGCCGTCCAACCGAAACAAGCAATAAATGGGGCGTTTTTGTATGTCATAGGGAGAATCTATCGTGGTCGAGCTATAATTGATCCGCGGAGGCCGGGAAGAAATTGGTCCACGCCCAATAAACAGTTATCCTTTAAGCGTGTCGAAAACTGGAGGGGAAACAAGCCAAATAATTAGGAGTGGGCTAATACTTGTGATAAAAGATTCTGCAGAAAAAGGCGGAACCGCATATACGATCGGAAAAGGATTCTCAACGATCATTTGACGGTATTGGCCAACTGCGTGAGAGCGAAAGATTTACGACCAGCAATGGCCGGACAGGGGTGAGATTTACTCCTCCTCGGCTTTTGACAATCCTGAACGCAGAAGGATGCGCAGAGTTTGGCGTATCTTTTCCATCTGCTCTGGGCCGGCGTCGTTTTCTGCCAGCACCTTCAGGCCGATGAAATTGCCGATGCCCATGTTGATGAAGGACCAGAGCATAGGGTCCATTCCTTCGGGCAGGGCGCGGCTTTTGGTCAGCGCAGGCACATATCGCTGGGCGTACTGGTAGTAATATTGCAGGAAAAGATCCCGGTCAATGTACAGGGACTCGAAGATTAGGTTATAGCAGGCGGGATTTTTATAGGCAAAGCCAATGAACTCCATAATGTACTCCACCTGGCGCTCAATGAGGTCTCCGGTGATCTTTCCGGCCCGGGAATCCAGATAGTTCTGAAGGCGGAGGGCAAAGCTTTGCATAATATAGACATATATTTGATACTTACTGCGGAAATAAATGTAAAACGCCCCCACGGACAGTCCGGCGCTTTGGGCGATATCCTTGATGGTGGTGCTGCGATACCCCTGCTGGCTGAAAAGGTCCTCAGCGGCCTTGACCAATCGATCAAAACTGCGGCGGCCTTCTTCGCTTTCTGGGATAACTACTACCAAGTCCAGCTTGCTGTTCATTGGCTATGCTCCTTATCTGTGTAAAGCTGTGTATAGGATAGCGTGTTTTGAGGCTGATGTCAACAAAATAACCTAAAAAAACAAGCAAAATACATAAACTCCAATTCACTTGAATTATTTGTCATATTATGCAATTACTTGACAAAAAATTTGTGCAAAAATTAAAAAATTCACAATGTCGTTAAGTTGATATTGACAAAAACGCCATATACAATATATTATAAAGCCACAATAGGTGAACTATGATTCACCACATAAAGAAAAAGGAGGAGCGCACTCATGTTTGCCGCATTTTTGTCTACGGTTTGCGGATCGCTGCTGAGTATATGCGTGACGGCGCTGTCGGCGTTCTCTGTAACCATTATTTTTCGGACATCCACCACGGCCAATTTTGCCCAGGGATCTATCGCAGCCTTTGGCTGCTATGTAGTAGCAGAATGTCTGAACCGGTGGGGGGTCCCGGTTTACCTGGGCGTGCTGCCCGGCATGATCGTGGGTGTCGTTATCGGCCTTTTTATCGACCTGATGGTGTTCCGCAAGGGACGCCATGTGGGAGAGCTGGGAAAACAGATTATCACCATGGGATTTGTGTCCCTGTTCTACGGCGGCATTCCGCTGGTGTTCGGCAATCCTGAGTTTATTCCCTTTGAATCCTTTTATAATACCACCAAGGCAGGTGTGGAGTCTAATGTGGTGCTTCGTGCCTTTGGCGGGGAGATCGTGCTGACAAAACATGCGCTGATCTGTGCCGCTATTACCGCCGTGGTGCTGGCAGCCCTGTTCCTGCTGCTGAAATACAGTAAGTGGGGTCTGGGTGTCCGCTGCACAGCCTCCAGTGAGTTTACCGCCGAGCTTATGGGGATCAATACCCATGTCATCACGGCCATCTCCTGGGCACTGGCCTGTGCGTTAGGCGTGCTGGCCGCCGTGATGTATGCCGGCGGCGGCGCCATGATCAGCACCTCTTTTATGGGTACCATCCAGGTCAACGCATTCCTTGCCTGCATTCTGGGGGGATTTGCCACCTTCTACGGCCCCATTGTAGGAGCGGTTCTGATCCCGGTTCTGTCCAACTGTGTGGGCTTTTTGGCGAATTTCCCTGCCTTTTATGACATCAGCCGCTGGCAGATGGTCATTGTGTATGTCCTTCTGCTGGCCATCATCCTCCTCAAGCCCCAGGGCCTGTTTGGGAAGAAAGTGGTAAAGAAGGTGTGATTATGACGGACTTGAATGTTAAAAAGGAATATCTGAATCTGATTTACGCCGATTGCGGCAAGGGGAGCGCCGGAGAAAAGATAAAGGAGCTGGTGACAGTTCCCGGGACCCAATATTTGATCTTTGGGGTGATATTGGGCGTTTTTCCGTTGCTGGCGCAGCTGGGCATTCTGACCAGCTCCTTCGTCTTTGCCATGGGAAACACCATGATTTATGCCATTATGGCCATTGGCTTCTGCCTGCTCATGGGCTACTCCGGTCTGGCTTCCCTGGGTACGGCAGGTTTTGTAGGGATCGGCGCATACATTGCCTACTATTTCATGCAGGTATACGGAGCACCTTTCGGCATCGCCTTTATCGTTACGGTGATGATAAGTCTGTTCAGCGGCGTGCTGGTAGGCTTTATCTCCCTGCGGATCGAGGGAATTTATCTGGCAATCCTGACGCTGGGTCTCTCGGAAATTCTGCGCAACACCTTCATTTCTCTGAAATCCTCTATCAAGCTGGATATGTCCAAGGTGCGGCTCTTCGGTGTAAAGATCGGAGAGGAGCAGGTGTATCTGCTGATCCTGGCGCTGTTTGTCCTGCTGCTGTTCATTACCTCCAACCTTATCCGCAGCCCTATCGGCCGGGCTCTGCTGTCGGTGAAAAACAGCACCTCCGCCGCCCAAGCCATGGGTATTAATCTGATGAAGTACCGTGTACTGGCCTTCGTGATCTCCACGGTGTATGCCGCTATTGCGGGACTTATGTACATGATGCTCCTGCGGAACATGACTACCTCTACCTCCACGCTGCTGAGCATGGCAACCTCCCTGAACATTTTAGGCGCTGTGGTCATCGGCGGAGCCAAGTCTCTATGGGGCACCACCTTCGGAGTGTTCATCATCTACGGACTGCAGTCAACGCTCCTGAGCAAGATTCCCTTCTTCGTGGAGAACCCGGCGTTCATTACCATGATTACGGGTCTGCTTATCATCCTCATCGTAATGTTCTTCCCTGGCGGCATAGCTCAAATGATGGGGAACCTTATGAAAAAGAGAAAAACAGCAAAATTCGCTGCCAATACGCAAAGGAGGGTGGACGGTTATGGCCAGAACTGACAGAGCGTACAGAAAAATGATGCGCAGAAAAACCATGCTCTGCGCCGAAAAGGACTACAGGGACATTCTCCTGCGGGACTGTCAGGAGCAGGCCCGGAAAAAAACGGACACTTACCGCACACAGCTTATGCGGGAGCTGTATACCGCACATCCCGATTGGATCCCGGCGGAGGAAGCCGGTAAGATCGTGTTCGACAGCCGTATGGCGCAATTCGATGCCGACATGGCATTTGTTCGTAAGCAGGCCTCCACCCGGGCAGCTAAGGCTATCTCGAAGGATCCTGCCTGTGCAGAGCGAGAGGAGGAGAAGCTGCAGCAGCTGCAAAAGGAGCATGAGGAGCTTCGAAATCAGTATAGCTGCCGATTACAGCAGGAGATCAGTGCCCAGTTGACGGATATGTCCGGCGACGGGGCAGAGCGGGAAGCGGCTGTTTCCGATATTGAGCGGAAGGTAGACGCATTTCGGGCAGAGCAGGAGAAGGCGGCACAGAAGCAGATGGAAACGATCCGGCAAGCGGAGGATAGCAAGATCCAAAAGCTCTCAGACGCCTTGGGAAAACTGCGGCTCGCTCCGGCTGACAGACCGGGGCTGCCGGAGGGCGTGGTGCTGCGAGTGCAGGATCTGTGCATGTATTTCGGAGGTGTCCACGCTGTAGACGGGCTTTCCTTTGATGTGAAAAAGGGTGAAATTTTCGGTCTCATCGGTCCCAACGGTGCAGGTAAAACCACTGTATTCAACTGCATCACCCAGTTTTATAAGCCTACCTCCGGCACACTGCTGTTTGAAAACAAGGCAGGCGAGGTCATCTCCTTGCCGGAGGAAAAGGTACACGATGTGGTGCTGCAGGGTATCGTCCGCACCTTTCAGAATGTGGAGGTGATTCGGGAGGTCTCCGTACTGGATAACCTGCTTATTGCAGGGCATCGGCAGTTTACGGCAGGGATTTTGTCTCAGGCTCTACACCTGCCGACGCTGAAGAAGCAGGAGCGCATTATAAGGGAGAAGGCCCTCCGTGTGCTGGAATTCATGGGCCTTACGGAGTACAGAGATTGGTATGCCGCAGGCCTGCCCTACGGGATCCTGAAGAAAATCGAGATCGCACGCACACTGATGTGCGACCCCCAGCTGATTATATTGGACGAGCCTGCCGCGGGTCTGAACGACACAGAGACTTTGGAGCTGGCGGAGCTGATTCGCCGCATCCGGGATACCATGGGCTGCACCATTTTGCTGGTAGAGCATGACATGGGACTTGTGATGAACATTTGTCAGACCGTATGCGCCATTTCCTTCGGGAAGCTCCTGGCAATCGGAACGCCGGAGGAGATTCAGAAGGATCCGCAGGTACAGAAAGCGTATTTGGGTGAGAGCGACGAGGAGGTGGAGAAGTAATGGCGCTGCTGGAAGTCAGAAACCTCCAGGTCAATTACGGACCCATTCAGGCAGTAAAGGGAATTGATCTGGATGTAGAGAAGGGGACCCTTGTGGCGCTGCTGGGAGCCAACGGCGCAGGGAAGACCACCACGCTCCGGGCCATCACCGGTATGGTAAAGGCGTATGGCTCTGTTCATCTGGGCGAGACGGAGATATTGGGTCAGCGAGGATACAAAACCGCCCGTATGGGTGTGAATATGTCTCCGGAGGGCCGGCTGATCTTTGCCGGACTGACCGTGGAGGAAAACCTCAAGGCCGGAGCCTATTGCATCAAAAGTGCCAAGCAGTATCAGAAAAACATGGATCGGGTGCAGGAACTGTTTCCCATTTTGAAGGAGCGGCGGCGCCAGCAGGCGGGAACCCTCTCCGGCGGTGAGCAGCAGATGCTGGCCATTGGCCGGGCGCTGATGGCGGACCCGGAGATTCTGCTGCTGGATGAACCCTCCTTGGGCCTGGCTCCGCTGATCATTCAGGATATTTTCAAGACCCTCCAGGCCATCCGATCCGAGGGGACGACCATCCTTATGGTGGAGCAAAACGCTTTGGCCACGCTGAAAATTGCGGATTACGGCTATGTGCTGGAGCTGGGCAAGATTAGTATGCACGGCCCTGCCAGCCAGCTGGTCCGGGACGAGCGACTTATTGAAGCCTATTTGGGCAATAAAAAATAAACGGCTTACCGCTCTGAAAAGAGCCTGAGCATATAAAACAAAAAAGGAGAATGAACCATGAAAAAGTTTCTTTCCCTGCTACTGGCAGCAGCGATGCTGTGCACCCTTCTGGTGGGCTGCGGCAGCAAGAGCGACGATTCCAACGGCGATTATAAACCATTTGTAGAGGTGCAGGGTGTCAGCGACGACACCATCCTTGTGGGCAACACCGCCGCCACCACCGGCGCCTACGCCACCGTGGGCGTACCCTTCAATGCCGGCATGGAGGCTGCCTTCAAGGCCTATAACGATGCCGGCGGCTTCCAGGGCAAGAGCATTGTCCTCAAGCACTATGACGACGGCTTTGATGGTGCGCAGGGCATGACCTACACCAAGCAGCTGGTGGAAACCGATAAGGTGTTCGCCATTGTGGGTCACTTCGGCACCAATACCGTGGGCGCAACCTTGGATTACCTGAAGGAAAAGGGTGTCCCGATGGTCTATGCCGCCACCGGCATTGACGATCTGTATCAGGAAGGCGCCAAGGGCAATGATGCGGTCATCTACTCCGTACAGCCCATTTACAGCGCTGAGGGCCGTGTGCTGCTGGCCCGGGCTGTTGCCCACAAGGCGGACGGCATGGGCCTGGGCGGCACCAAGGTGGGTGTCATTGCCACCACCGATGACGCAGGCGCCGGTCTGTTGGCAGGCGTAAAGCGTGAGAACGAGGACCTGAAGGCCCAGCTGACCGTGCAGGAGGTGGAGGCGTCCGCCACCGATTTCTCCGCTGCTGTGAATGTGCTGAAAAACGCCGGGTGTGATGTGGTGATCGCCTGCATGAATCAGAACCCCCTGGCTACGCTGATGAACACCATGCGGGATGTGAACTACAATGTGAATGTAGTCACCTCTTATGTTAACGCTTCTGCCACTACCCTGGGTGCCTTTGTGGACAGCGGTGCCATCACCGACAGCCGTATGGTTTACTGCACCGCCTGGCTGGATGTAACCACCGAGGCAGGTATGGCCGATTATACCACTTTCTATACCGCCATGAGCGCCTGGGAGCTTGCCAACGGTGAGTCCGGCAGTACCTACGCACTGAACTCCTATGCCATGGCCGGATACATTGCCGGCAGCATCTTCGTGCAGGCTTTGCAGGCTGTGGATAAGGCGGGCCTGGAGCTGAACTATGCCAACTTTGCCAAAATCATGGAGGAGACCGAGTTCTCCATCCCCATGGGCGGAACCATCAGCTATGCCGGCGGCGACCGTTTGGGCGTTACCGCTCTGGCGCTGAACTGCGTGAGCCTGAGCAAGAATGACGCCGGGGTATATGCCCTGACGCCCGTGAGCCCCATCATGTCTCTGGCGGATGTGGTGGCTGCCACCAAGTAAGTGACATATTAGTGACATATTATTGAGGTCAGTGGCCGCCATGCAGGCGGCCGCTGACCGGAAAGTGAAAGGATGGTGTCCCTTATGCCTACATTTGAAATGGACGGCAGACACATCTATTTTGAATCCCATGGCCAAGGCAGGCCCCTGGTCCTGCTCAACGGCATCATGATGTCCTGCGTAAGCTGGCAGCCCTTTATTGAGGCCTTGTCCGCAAACAATCGACTGCTCCTGGTGGATTTTCTGGATCAGGGAAAGAGCGAAAAAATGGTGGGCCAGACCTACGACCACGGCATCCAGGTGCAGGTGGTTCGGAGACTGTTGGAGCATTTAAACCTGCAAAGCGCCTGCGTGGCGGGCATTTCCTACGGCAGTGAGGTAGCACTGGAATTTGCTGTTACCTATCCGGAAATGACCGACCGCCTGATTCTCCTCAACGCCACGGCCGCTACCGGCTGGTGGCTGGGAGATATTGGCCGGGCATGGAATTTGGCTTCCGGCAGCGGTGAAGCGTATTATCACACCGCTATTCCGGTGATCTATTCGCCGGACTTTTATACTAAGCGCCATGCGTGGATGGAAAATCGAAAAAAACTGCTGATCCCGCTGTTTGAAAATCCGGATTTTATCGGCGCCATGCGTCGCCTGACGGACAGCTCCGAAAGCTATGATTTGCGGGACAGACTGGATCAGGTGCGGTGTCCTACTTTGGTGGTGTCCTGCCAAGAGGATTATCTCACCCCCCTGAAGGAGCAGGAGTATTTGGCCGCCCATATAAAGGACTGCCATCATGTGATCCTGCCGAATTGCGGTCATGCCTCTATGTACGAGCAGCCAGCGCTGTTTGCCTCGCTTATTGCGGGCTTTGCGGGACTGCCGCAAGTGAAGTTTGACATCTGAGGAACGAAGCTATGAGTTTATCCTATCATACAATTACAACTCCCCGGCTTACCACGGCTTATCTTTCAGCCGGCACACCCGGTAAGCCTCGCCTGCTGCTGCTCCACGGCAATGTTTCTTCCGCTGTTTTCTATGAGCATCTGATGGAGCGGTTGGCAGATGATTTTGAAATGCTGGCACCGGACTTCCGCTGCTTTGGCCATTCCTCTGCTCTGCCCATTGACGCCACCCGGGGAATGCGGGATTTTTCCGACGATATTGCCGAGTTTTTGCATGCTGTGGGCTGGGATCGCTTTCATCTTTTCGGCTGGTCCATGGGTGGAGGCGTGGCTATGCAGTATGCCATTGACCACCCCCGGCAGGTGCAGAGCCTGATCCTCCAGGCGCCGCTTTCGCCCTTCGGCTTTGGCGGCAGCTACGGGGAGGCGGGCGCTCCGGTGGAGCCTGCGGGACTGGGCAGCGGGGCGGCCTGCACAAACCAAGCCTTGCTGCAGGCTATCCGCACCGGTGACCGCACTCTGCCCGGTCAGGTCATTGACAGTGTGTATGTGGCCGCCGGGTATAAGCTCCCGGAAGCGCAGCGGGAAAAATACATTGACTCTATACTCCTGTGCAAGACGGGAGATGATATGTGCCAGGGCGACAGCATTCCCTGCGCCCAATGGCCATATGCTAAGAGCGGCGGCAAGGGCGTGTCTAACACAATGTCCGTGCAATACTGCAACCTTTCCGCCCTGGCGGATGTACAGCCCCAAATGCCTATTCTGTGGATTCGGGGCGACAAGGATGTGATGGTATCCGATCACAGTGTCTGCGATGTGGCGGTATTGGGGCAAATGGGAGTTCTGCCCGGCTATCCCGGAGCGGATCAATTCCCCTCTCAACCCATGGTGGAACAGATGCGGTATGTGCTGGAGCGGTATCGCGCAGTTGGCGGCCGGTACGAGGAGCAGCTGATCTCCGGCAGCGGCCACGGCTGTATGTTGGATCACGAGGATCGGGTGGTGGCTCTGCTGCAGCAATTTATTCTCTGAACACAGGAGGAATACATATGTTATTTGAAAAGACTGCTATTGTTACCGGCGCTGCCAGCGGTATCGGCTATGCGGTGGCTCAGGCGCTGCGTCAGGAGGGCGCGCAGGTCGTCATGGCCGATGTGAACGAGGCTCTGCTCATTGAGTCTGCCCGCGAGCTGGGCGGCGTACCCTTTGTGGGGAACCTGACACGGCGGGAGGATTGCCGCCGCCTGGTGGAGTTTACCGTGGAGCGTTTCGGCGGTGTGGACATTCTGGCCAATGTGGCGGGCGTGCAGCATGTGTGTCCCATTGAGGAGTTCCCGGAGGATAAGTGGGACTTCATCATCAGCCTTATGCTCACAGCACCGTTCCTGCTGACACGGTACTGCTGGCCCTATATGAAGGAAAAGGGCTGGGGACGCATTATCAATATGAGCTCTATCCACGGCCTGGTGGCCTCGGAATTCAAGAGCGCCTACGTGTCCGCCAAGCACGGGCTCGTCGGCTTTACCAAGACGGCAGCCATGGAGGGTGGCCCCCAGGGCATCACCTGCAATGCCATCTGCCCGGCTTATGTTATGACTCCCCTTGTGGAAAAGCAGATCGCAGCGCAGGCTCAGACCCACGGCATCCCCGAGGAAAAGGTCATTTCCGATATCATGCTCTCCAAGGCGGCCATTAAGAAGATGGTCCCGGCGGAAAATATCGGCGCTATTGTGAAGTTTCTTTGCTCCGATGCGGCAGCGTCCATTACCGGCATCGCTTTGCCCATCGACGGCGGCTGGACGGCCAACTGAATCGTTTGATTTCACTCTCTTTTATAGACAAGACCCGGTGCCGAAGCACCGGGTCTTGTCTTGGTATAGAGAGGTAAATCACCAGATATGATTCTCCTCTGCTTCCTCCAGCAGCCAAGCTCGGAAGTCTGGGTGGGCGATTTTCGTGAGCGCCTGCACACGCTCGGCGATAGTCAGACCCCGAAGCCAGGCAATGCCATACTCGGTGACCACATAGTCCACATCATTGCGGGAGGTGGTCACGGCAGCGCCGGGTGTCAGCATGGGGACAATCTTGGAATGGAGCTTACCGTCCCGATCCGTGTAAGTGGAGTGCATGGCAAGAATGGACTTGCCGCCGGGGGACATTTGTGCGCCCTGAATGGTCTCGGCCTGGCCGCCGGAGCCGGAGAACTGCACCGGGCCCACGGATTCGCTGGCAGCCTGACCGGTTAGATCCATCTCCAGCGTGGCATTGATGGACACGAATTTATTGTTGCGGCCGATGGTGTAGGGGTCATTGGAGTAGGTACTGGACTTGAAAAGCACCATGGGGTTATCATCCAAAAAGTCATACAGGCGGCGGCTGCCCATAGTGAAGGAGCATATACTCACGCCGTCATTAAAGCCCTTTTGGGTGTTGTCCACGGCACCGCACTCAATAAGGTCCACCATGGTTTCGGTGAACATCTCTGTGTGGATGCCCAGATGTTTTTTGGACTTCAGCTCATTGGCAACGGCGTTGGGAATGTTACCGATGCCCAGCTGGATGGTTGAGCCGTCCTCTACCAGGGAGGCCACATATTTGCCGATGGTGGCATCTACCTCCGTGTAGGGGGCGGGGTCTACGCAGAGAATGGGGCGGTCAGACTCTACCAGTGCCGTTACCTGAGAGATGTGCACCATGGTGTCACCGAAGGTGCGGGGATAGTTGGGGTTTACCTCCACAAGAAGGACAGCTCCGGCCCGCACCACATCCATTTCGTAGATGGAGCTGATGGAAAGGGACATATAGCCCCGTGCGTCCATGGGAGATACGGTTGTAAGCAGCACCGGGCGGCGGCCTTCATAGCGGATGCGATCCAGAGTCTTGCGCAGGATGCTGGTAGAGTGCTGAGGTACGGCACTTACCAGACGCTGGGCGTTGGCCTTGCGCAGACCTGCGGTGAAGAACCAGCCGTGGTGTGCCATGACGGCCTTCATTTCCGGGTCGTGAAACACGGGATAGTCCACCGAGGGGATGCAGCTCTGCAGAATGACATCTTTTACACCGGTGTCCTTAAGATGCTGCAGCTCACCCATCAGTGCGTCCGGGCAGGAGGCGGCCATGGGTGTGAAAACAAAGTCTCGGCTCTGAATGTTCTCCAGCACCTGCCGGGCGGACATTTTTTTGCGGTTGTATTCTTCCTGATATCTGTTCATAAGCGATCCTTTCCCTGCTTGGCAGAATTTATCGGGTTTTGTCCCTTTTAGAATACCCGGTTTTGCTTCGCCTGTAAAATACCCGTTATTTATTACCTATAACTTGAATTTATGAAGTAAAAAAACGGCCTCGATACCGAGACCGTTTTCTGAGCTCATGGTTTGCATAGCTCCAAAAAGAGCTGCATAGGGGTCGATAGAAACCGCTCCTTTCGATACGCCACCGACAGTATCCAGGGGGCGGCAGGGTCCTGCAGATGCAAGCATACGGCCTCTGACCGGGGATGCTTGTCCATAAGCGCTTTCGGGAAGAAAGCTACGCCCCGGCCGTCCAGAGCCATCTCATAGAGCAGATCCCACTGGGAGCTTTCAAAGGCCACTTGGGGCGCAAAGCCCGCCTGACGGCACAGACCCTCCACCACGCCGCTGAACATGAAGTCCTGGGAGATCATCAGCAGAGGCTCATCCCGCAGCCGGGACAGGCTGATCGTTCCGCAGCCGGCCAGCGGGTGATCCCGGGAGACCACCGCCACGATCTCCGACCGCACCACCGGCCGGGTCACATACGCTTCCCGGGATATGGGCTCCAGTACCACACCCAGGTCCAACTGCCCTTCATCCAGAAGGGAGAGGATGCGCCGGGATGGTACCTCCGTGATCTGCAGAACAATATCCGGGTAGGTCGCCTGAAACTGGCTGATGAGGGTGTGATAGTAAATGGAGCCGGAGGTGGGAGGAATTCCGATGTGCAGGGTGTCGGCGGCGCTTTGAATGCGCTGTCGGATCTCCCGGGTTTGGGCGTCTGTAAAAGCCAGCAGCTTTTGCGCGTACTCGTAAAACAAGGCCCCGCTGTCGGTGAGCGCAAAGTCCTTGGCGTTTCGGTCGATGAATTCGGCTTCAAATTCCTGCTCCAGCAGGCGCACGCTTTTGCTCAGTGCGGGCTGGCTGATATGAAGTTGCCGGGCAGCCCGGGTGAAGCTGCGCTGACGCACAATCTCCGCAAAGTATTGCAGCTGGTGTAAAGTCACAGCTCCGCACCTCCTTAGAATATCTATATGTGTAGGTATTTATAAGATGATAACATCCGCATCATCGGCGACCTGCTTAATAGCAACCATTTGCAATCGCGACCTCCTTGATCGGCTTCAAAAACTCCTGGGCGTTTGATATACAGACCGTTTAATATCGGGAGGAGGCCAATGCATTCCTCCTCGGGATACGGGTCGTGGCGGTACTTGGCCATGAGCACAAGATACCCATTGTCCCATTCCTTAACGGCGGTATATCGCTCTAATGAATACGGCGCTTTGAAGCGAATGACCCGATCTCCGTAGGAAAAGATGCTGAAGCCTGCAACGCTTCCCAAAGTGGCAATTTGATTCATGTGATCAACTTTCTTTCACTTTTATAATACCACAGCGAGTATCTTGGCGCAATGATAACCTTTCAGTGAAAAATCATCAAAGGAAGGAGATCCAATGCAATAGACAAGGCATCATGGATACAGTAACAAAAAATGTAAAGGCGGCTACCGTTTCCGATAGCCGCCTTGAGACCTATTCGCTTTATTATCTGTTGTACTTTTTCTTTCGGCTTACAACCGTTGTGCCGATAACAGCACCGCCGCTGATGAACAGAAGTGCGCTCCACAAAACGAGATTGCTGCTGTCACCGGTTTTTGGCGAGGTAGTATTTCCGGGCTTGTCGGGCTGGTCGCTCGGCTTCGCCGCAGAACCCGTTGCGGGAATTTCAACGGCGGCCTTCTTATAGCCACAGACGGTGCATTCCTCGTGCTTGGAGCCTCTCGTGGTTGCGGTGGCTTCCTTATCGATCACCCACTTGAAGCTATGCGCTGCCGTGTCCTTCCTGTCACCGCAGGGGCATTCATGCCAATGGTTATCTGCGTCTGACTTCCAATCTGCTCCATAGCTATGGGTATGCGGAATACTCTTGTATGTTACAATAACGGTCTTGTCGGCGTCCATGATAACTTCCAGCGTATTGGAGAGAACCTCTGCTTTAACACCATTCACCGTAACAGTGTCAATTTCATAGCCGCTATCAGGAGTAAAAACAACTGTTTCATGCGATCCGGCCGCCAGCCCTGCTTTGCTTGCAGAAATCGTTCCATGCCCGCCGTTCACCTGTGTTGTCAGGTTATAGGTCGTCTCGATCTTCTGCGTTTTCGTCACATTAGAGGGAATGATATAGTCGTGCTGTCCAACAGTGATTTTCAGCTTTGCAGAGGCAAGCAGGAAGTCACCTACCTTGAACTCGGAGCGGGGCAGAGTATATGTCACCTGGATGCTTTCCCCATTGAAACTGCCGGGATTTCCTGTAAGGCGGACATCCTGATCAATAGTAAGGACATATTCAGCCTCACCGCCCGATTGTTCAATAATGCTTTCCATGCTTTCAGACATATCATATGTTACAGTATATGTCACGGGATAGTCTGCACCGGTTTTATTTCTCTCGATGGTTTCAGGCCCATTTATGACCAGTGTGCCGTGGTTCTGCGAGGGTTGAACGATGGCTACGGCATAGCCGTTTCCGGACACATCCGGAAGCGTGATGTCTATATCATCTCCATCTCCTGTGTCCGTCTTTTGAGCTTCATAAACCTGCACCTCCGAAGCATCGAGAACCTTTCCGGTTTCATCCACCGGCAAGGACAGCACATAGACCGGCAGATCGTTCACTGTCAGGCCGCCTATCGTCAGTTCAGCTGCGCCATCACGCTGAACCCAGAGGGTCGTCAACGGATCATTCCAGCCCATGCTCTTTGAAGCATCGGTTAGAGCGGTCACATTTGCAGCACTGGTGTTCCCCAGCCTGATGTCAAGGCTGCTGTCATCCGGGGTTACGGTCTTACTGCCAGTCTGGAAATAAACTGCCTTATCTCCAACAGCTGCCTCACGGGAGATATAGAGGTAACGATCACACTTTCCATAGTCTTTACCGGTGACAGCCAGATCATTTGATATGCCGCCTGTGATCTGATATTCGTCACCGACGGTGACCTGCATGAGATTGTTTCTGACGGTACCGGCATTCAGCTCGATCTTCGGCACCATACCGCCATAATCACTGGCATCAAAGCAGACACCGCCGCCAAAGGCTGTTGTGGCGTTGTTCTCGATTGCGCCGCCATTCATAATGAACTGGCCGCCTCTGCGGACAAATACGCCGCCGCCGATCCGGTCAGCTTCGCCTTTTGCACTGTTTGTACCGGAAATGTTGCCGGAGATCGTACCGCCGTTCATTGTGAAGACGCCTTTAGAGATCATGGCTCCGCCGCCTGTTTGCTCGGCTTTGTTGTTGCAGATCTCAGCGCCTTCATACATGGTTGCATTGTGGTTTCCGCCATTATTGGACAGCACCACACCGCCGCCACGATTCGCACAAATATTACCGTTGATTTTCCCGTAAATGTCTAAGTGCTCATCCGTTCCATTGATATAACCGCGCCATAGTATGCGTGATTGTTGAGGATCCTTCCGTTTTCTCCAATTGTCACCGCTGTGCCGCCGTCGGTTTGCACGATATGGTTGCCTGTGGCATACACATTGCTGATTTCACCGTCAATCACGACGGTGCAGTTTTGTGCAAAGATGACATTGCCGTTCAGCTTGGGGCAATCCGTGATTTTGGAGCCGTTTTCCATTTTGAAGGATTTGGCACCACCCGCACAGTAGATTATGCTGCCGCTGGAGATTTTCTCAATCAGTGCGGTGGAGGTCAGCGTTCCCTCTGCGTTATTGCGCAGATGAATTACGATGCCGCTATTCGCCTGCCACATTGCACTCTTGTTTGCGGCAATGCTGCTGATGGCGCCGCCGATCTCAACCTTCCCGCCGTCTGCATAAACTCCACGACCGTCCATATTCCGGATCTTCGAGCCTTCCTCCATCACGAGTGTACCGCCCTGAAGCCAGATCGCACCTGCCGGACCGACTGAGCCTGCCCCAGAGCCTTTTGTTCTCGTATGACCAGTCAGGGTATCCTCTATCACACTGCCGCTTTCCATGACGATTTTTGCCTGGTCGGTGGCGCGCACAGCGGACATGCCGCCAAAGTTGCGCAGCACAGCATCCTTACCCAGCGTCACGGTGCAGGGCACAGTGGCGTTGGAGGCAATGATAGCGTCCTGCACATAAGCCGTATTACCCTCGTTGCCGTCACCGCTGACAGCCTGTGCGAATACAGTACCCTCGTGCATCCCTGCATCGTCCAGAACGATGTCGGAAAGAGTCAGGCCGACAGAACTCGCCGATGAAGACTGAACCTCGATCATGGCGGGATTATACCAGCTGCGGGCTGTGTCACTTTGCTGCTTAAAATCAGCGCTGCGTGTAATAGTGTAAGGACCGCCTTCTCCACTGGTGATTTTAAGACTCTTATCGTAAAAACGGGCACACTGATCCATGGTCAGATCGCTCATGACATAGATCGTTGTACCATCAGCCGCAGCATCCACCGCCTTAGCCAGCGTGGCGAAGGGGAGATCTTTTGTGCCGGTATTCTGTTCGTCGTTACCGGTGCTGCTGACATAGATCTCCGCAGCATCATTCTGTGCTGCCGGATCCGCTGCCTTCGGCGCATTTTTCTGTTCTCCATATTCGGACAACAGCTCCTCGTTGACGGTTTGTTCCTCCCATGCGGAAGTCGGAGCCTCTTCCACCGACTCAGGAGGATTACCCAACTCCATCGGAAAAGCGGCAGTAGGCAGTAACCCCATCACCAACGCAGCGCAGAGTAAGACACTTAACAACAATTTTCGCATAAAACATTCCCCTTTCTATTCCTTGTTTTGTGTTCCGCTGTAATTGCAATCGTCCGATGAATCGAAAATCATAATTTGGCAATCGTCTAACTTTTACATGAACATCCGCTCGTCCATCGCCGTTATCAAGTCCTCCTTCTGCAATTATTTTGCGGCACAAACGGTACAAAACTCCTTCCCCCGCAAGTGCATAATTTTAGTATGGCATATTCTTATCAACTTTTCAACCGTTTTTTTGGAAATTCACGCTATAAACACAAAAAGTCCGTCTGCCGCAACGAAAAAGAGGCTCATGGAAAGCCTTGTATCGGGTTCTTTTTAAACCGCAAACATTGCGGGAGAAGGTAATTGCACCTTCTCCCGCATTTTGGTAATTGTGCTGTTCTTCTTCGCTGTCCGCCAGAAAGCTGATAGGGGCGCGGGGAGAGGACGGGGCTGCTTTTTGCGGCACGTGTGGTAGGATAAGAAAAAACAAGAGAGGAGTTGAGAGGATGAACCTGATTTCCTGCTGAATGTTGGCACGATACCTGTCGGGCGGCGATGACCGTCCCGTTTGTTGTGCCTTTCGTGGGAAATTGGTGTATCTCTCAGCTCTGGGCGTGGTCATAGCCTGCCTATCGGCGGGTGGGGTGTGCGTTTTTGGCTGTGGGAGCTGTTTCCCGCAGCCATTTTTTCGTATAGGAGGCATGACCATGTCCATTATGAAAGTATCCGATCTTACGTTCTGCTATGAAGGCAGCTACGACAACATCTTTGAAAACGTCAGTTTTCAGCTGGACACCGACTGGCGGCTGGGGCTGACGGGCCGCAACGGGAACCACGCTGCTGCGGCTCTTAGAAAGTATATTCCATCCATAAAGCACGAAAGGCGCCGCATTTTTGCGACGCCTTTTCAGTATTCCTTATAATTTGCGAATATGTTCTTCGATTTTGACAAGAATGGGAGTAAAAAACGGGTACGACTTTTGCCTTATCTATCTGCAGCGCCGGAGCCAGTCGTAACCCCAAAACGCGGTTTGCAAAAGTCACACCAACAGATGACATTAAAAATCAAAAAATTTACGAATATCGCAAAATTATTCTTGACATGTCTTAGCTGCGACGATATACTACGTTTAACGATTTTCATTAAATAATTAACGCTAACAGCACTTGGAGGTAGTTTGCATGGAAAAGTCCGTAAAGCACAGATTTCTAAACAGCGTGTTGTTTACTGCGCTGTTTGTTCCACTGGGCTTTTTTCTTCTGCGTGATACCATTATAGCAATAACTGGAATCATGTTTGAGTCCATTGGCGGAAAAGAGTCGTTTCTGTATCAGATTAACGAAGACATTGCAAGGCTGATCATCGCCGGCCTGTTAATACTGATCATGCCGCTCTTTTTCAGGGGAAAATGCAATTTTGGATTCAAGGGCGGGAAGCTGGCGCTGGGTATTTGTCTTGCCCTGCCGGAACTTATCGTTCCTGTATGGAACCTGTTGCAGATCAAGGTTTATGAGGCTCCTCTTGTTACCGGAGCTGCTGCCGTGGCTGCCGCGATCATGCACGGAATCGGGCCGGGCGTGTCTGAAGAGGTCTTTTGCCGGGGTTTCACCGTATCCAATCTAATGCGTATTTGGAAGGATAAGCCGAACAGGATCTTTCGCTGTATGCTGGTTTCCGGGGTTTCTTTCGGTCTTCTACACGCACTCAATGCAATCGCCACAGGCGATGTTTTTGCGGCGCTGATCCAAGTTATCTATACCGCCGCCATCGGTATGTTGGACGGTGCGATCTACCTTCGCTCGCGAAACCTGTGGGGTGTGATCCTCATGCACACCCTGACTGATGTTTCCGCTTTCCTTGCTGTATTTGAAAGCAATGCCACCGGCATGGATATTATATTCTGTGTCTTCGGCTCGCTGCTGTTTATTGCCCTTGCCTTTTATTTGATTCGGCCTGCAAAACGGGCGGAGATCGACGAACTGTGGGCAGAGGGCTGGTCCTTTGGGGATGAAGACGGAAAAAAGCGCATTGGTGCAAAGGTGGCTGCAATTCTGACCGCCGTTCTGGTTGTTACTTTTGCCGCATCCCTCGGTGTTACAATCTATCAGGCAAAAATGGGATATGATATTCCGTTTTTCCCCACATCTGAAAATGCACTCGATAAAGATGTGCAGTATCAGATCAGCGGAGACGGAAAAGAACTCACCATTTCGCTTCCTTATGAATTCGGCGGAAAATACGACTTGGAAAACTCCGATCCGGAATCATTTGTTTTGAAAGAGAGCCGGGAAAACGGAGACACCTATCTATTTGTGTTTTCCCACGAAGGCACCAGCACGGAGAAAATTAAGCTCACCTTCTCGCTGATGCTCGGCGATGCGGCTATTTCAATCAAAGATTATCGGATAACGGTCAGTTTTAAGGACAATGGCGGGATTTCCGCCGTCAGAGGGTAAGCTATGAAGAAATTATCCGCTGCGTTCGGAACCCTCCCCATGACATGGCCTGTCGTTTGCGCTTTTGCGGCAATCATCGGGATTTATGTGGGTGTCATCAATCAAATTCCGATACTTTATGATACTTCTTTTCGGGATATTGCCGTTACATATGAGTGGTGGGTGCTGTTTGCTGTTTTGATCGTGTCAAACTGCAAGAGCGCCCGTGAGGCAGGCATGAAATGCCTTGTGTTCTTTCTCATCAGTCAACCGATCATTTACCTCGTGGAGCTGCCCATGCTCGGATGGGACAAGGCGCTGTACTATTACTTGCGCATTTGGCTGCCAATTTCTTTGCTCACACTCCCGGGCGGAGCAGTCGCTTTCTTTGCCAAAAAGCAGAATGTGTTGGGTGCGGTAATTCTCGGTATCGGCAATACCATTGTTGCCCTGATGGGAGTAAGCTATTTTCTGAAATTGTACAGTGCGTTCCCTCGGCACTTGCTGACGGTCATTTCGTGTGCGTCGATCATTGTCGTTCTTATTTTGGGAATGCAGAAGAAGTGGAAAACAAGAATTCTGTCGGCGGCAACGACTGTACTGCTGACAGCAGGTGTTATTATTTGGGCTGTGCTCAATGAACGAGTGATCTAACGATCGAAATCTAAAAATTAGGAGGAGTAATATGAATTCCAACACGATTGCAAAATTCCACCTGTTTGGTAAGGTGGGAAAAATCGTCATGACGGTTTTATCCGTAATCGCAGCGCTTATAACAGTTAGCTGCTGCATTGCGACTGCTTTTACAGCAACTCTCCCGGAGGATGCTCTGACGGTTCGTGTGGTCGAACACGCTGAATTCCGCTTTAACAAAGCAAGCTTTGATACGCTGTGGAGTATCCTCGGCGGAAGCTTTACCTATTCGGGAAAAGAGCTCCCGGAGTATATGCTTGAGGGTAGCGAAAAGAAAGCCAATCCACCCGAAAATCAGGAGTTCCAAGCCGAACTGAAGATTTTCAACCAGTCATACGCATCGGCGGAAATACACTCTGACGAAAGCGCCAAAGTCATGGAGGCGGATACGTCTCCTGAGGAATATAATGTAAAAGATTTGGTAACGGTATTTATTTTTCTGACGCTGTTTTCGGCATCTGCAACTGCGGCGCTCTGGATGCTGAGAAGGCTGTTTGCGGTGCTGACGAGGTGTGAATCGCCCTTTTGCTGTGAAGTTGTGAACAGGATGAGAGGCTTTGGCTTTTCTCTTCTTCCTGTTGCAGTGTTCGCTTCCATCGGTGTAACGATGCTGGGAAGTTTCTTGACTGCCGGAAAAAGCACCAATGTCAGTATTCAATGGGGCGTTTTGATTGCTTTTGTTGTAACCATGGCCTTGGTGGCTGTTTTCAAGTATGGTGTTCAGCTGCAGAAAGAATCGGATGAGACCCTGTAAGGAGGCGGAGAAATGGGACACATCATTTTGCGGTTAGACCGTGTCATGGCTGACAGAAAAATGAGCCTGAACGAATTATCGGCAAGAGTTGGCGTTGCCAATGTGAATTTATCCAAGATGAAGAACGGCCATATCAGCGCCATCCGCTTTTCCACACTGGCGGCTATCTGTGATGTCCTAAAATGCCAGCCGGGAGACATCTTGGAATACAGCCCTGAAGAAAAAAATAACTAAATTCTAAAAAGCTAAAGGCCGCCAGACTCAAATGAGACTTGAAGATTTTTATCAGTTGAAAAAGAAATACGTGATGCTATAATAAGTGATGCTCTAATAAAAGTGGACACGTATATGAACTTGATTGGGACAATGAAAGTACCGTTGGATCTGTGCTCCTTATGAGACGGGCAAAGCGGTAATTGAACAGAGTTTGGAGAGAAAAAACATATGAATCACATTGTTTCGTTGTTTATGTTTAGTTGTGGTGATTATGAGAAAGTAAAACAGGATGTATGGGAAGAAAACTGGAAAGCCATGCGGCTGTATTCTGTTGTGGCGCTTGTTGCCTTTGGAGTCATAACGCTGGTGAGTGAGTTTTCTCTGAGTATCGGAAAATTTAAATGGGTGTATCTGGTCTATACGTTCCTTTCTTTGGCCTATTTTTGCATTTCTCGTTGTCAACTTAGAAGCTTCTTGGGGAAAGAATTGGTTGTATACAGCTTTTTTGCCGCACTGCTGCTGTTCGGCATTATTACGGGAACGCTGATTACACCGGAGGAGATCACTGTCAACTACATTGTGTTCATGGTGGCAGCGCCGCTGCTGTTTACCGCCAGAACAGCGGTCATGAACGGGCTGATTCTGAGCAGTATGCTGCTCTATATCGGACTTGCTTTCTTTGCGCAGCACAACCCAATTCTATCCCAAAACCTAGTGGATATTATTCTGTACGGGGTGCTGAGTATGTTTCTGACTGCCACGATGATGCGAAGCAAGCTCCAGAGAATCCTGTACCATAAGGAAATGGAAACGTTGGAAGTCTATTAAATCGGAATATGAATATATCATAATCGACTGTATGCCTTCGCTTGGAATGCTTACGATAAATGCCCTGGCTTGTGCGGATAGCGTCCTGATACCGGTCCAGGCTGCATATTTACCGGTAAAAGGTTTGGAACAGCTGATAAAGACGATAGACCGTGTGCAGCGTCGGTTAAATAAGAAACTGTCCATAGAAGGAATCTTTCTTACTATGGTGGATTCACGAACAAATTATGCCAGGGATATTTCTCAGTTGGTGGTTGATACTTATTCAGATTAACTTGGGGTCTTTGATACATTGATTCCTCTTTCGGTAAGATCTGCAGAAATCAGCGCAGAGGGTTCCAGCATTTATCAATATGATCCAAAAGGAAAAGCAGCTACCGCATACAGAACATTGACGGAGGTGATCAGCCATGGCTAAAAGAGTAGGTCAGAAAATCAAAATGACATCAATCGATGAATTGCTGGGAGTTCCAACGATTACAGGATGCGATGAAATTGAAGTAGCCCGGATCCATCCATTTAAGGATCATCCATTCAAAGTTTTGGATGATGATAAGATGCATGATTTTGTAGAAAGTATTATGATGAATGGTATACTGGTTCCTGTTACTGTACGTCCTTTAGAAGATGGTGATTATGAGATGCTCTCCGGTCACCGACGGTTATTCGCAGTAAATCAGATCAGTTTAGAGAAGATTCCGGCTATCGTAAAAGAATATGATGACGACAAAGCTGTTTTGGCCGTGGTGGATTCCAATCTGCAGAGAGAGGAAATCCTACCAAGTGAGAAAGCATTTGCATATAAAATGAAGTATGATGCGATGCGAAGAAAAGCAGGACGACCTTCCAAAAATAATTCCTTCCAATTCGGGAGAAATTTTCAGACCGATATCGTTCTTGCTGATCAGGTTGGTGAAAGTCGCGTTCAACTGCATCGGTATCTTCGCCTGGTGGAGCTGGTCCCTCCAATACTTGATTTGGTAGATAAGAAAGCTTTGGCACTGACCACAGCTGTTGAGGTATGTTTTCTGAATCATAAGGTTCAGGAAATGATTTATGATTATATGCTGGAAAATGATATCTGCAAGACGTTTCAGATTTTTGCAGTCAGGGACTATCTGAAGGAACACGATACGATAAGTAAGATGGAACTGATCAGGATTCTGAATGAGAATGCTCCTTTAAATGAAAATAACAGATTTCAAAAGATAACCCTTACAAAGGATAAGTTAAGGGAGTTCTTCCAAGTCTTCTATACAAAGTCTCAGATGGAGAATGTACTGTTCAAATTACTTGAGGACTGGAAGAAAGAGAATGCAGATACGGAGGGATGATCATGTTTGTACTTCGGAAATTATTGAAGTTCATATTGTTACCGGTTTCGCTGTTGCTCTTTTTAATGAAGTGGGCTGTAGAGCTTGCATTTCACTTAACCGGAGCGGTAATAGGCCTACTCATTCTTTTAGTAGTAGTTTTCTTTGTTTATGCTCTGTTTACCCAGAGATGGACGGATTTACTCATATTGGGGATTATATTTGCAGGGATAGTAGCGGTACTCTTTTTATGTGTATTGCTGCAGGAGACTTTCGATTCCTTGAGAGAGAAGATTCGAGCATTGTGATGAGTGAGACAGGATATTTTACACAGGGGGGCAATGCTCCTCTGTGTAAAAATATCTTGTGTTTTGATTGGGGCTGTGATAATCTCTAATTGCAAGAGGCATAATAAGTTAAATTTGAAACATTGTTTGAGCACGTTTATCCTTGCTTATGCAAGTGGGCATCGGTAAACATTTCAAAACAAAGAATTAAATTTAATCTATCATGTCTGGTATGTAGGCGTATTTTGTGTACGTGGATTTTCTGCCAGACTATCTTTCTGCCTTTTAGTAAAAACACATTACTAGGAGGTTTTTTTATGACCAAAGAAGAATTAGCAACAATTCAGGAACGTATCGATTATCATTTCCAAAACGAAGATCTACTATTACAAGCGTTCACAAGAAAATCCTATGCTATGGAAAACGGTGGATGCGACAACGAGATATTAGAATTCATAGGAGATAAGGTTTTAGATCTTATCGTTGTTAAGTACCTGTCAGATAGCTATGGCAGTTATGCTCATGATGATGAGGAGTACGATTCCAATGAGGATTTCGATGACTTTCTGTGTGAGTATGATGAAGGAGAACTGACTGATTTCAAAGCGCGTCTTGTACAAAAAAAGAAGTTGGCATATAGAATTGACCTGCTTGGCTTTGCAGACTATTTGTTTATGGGACAGGGAGATATAGATAGGCATGTAGAACGTCAGGAATCTGTCAAGGAGGATCTTTTTGAAGCAATTCTTGGTGCGGTTGCTTTGGATTCAAATTGGGATTTGGTGAAGCTGGAACGTGTGGTTGATAATATGCTTTGCCCGGACGCAGAACTTGACAATGATGACGAGTACGAGAACTTTATAGGTCAGGTGCAGGATTGGTGTACAGAGACTGCTGGGGCATTACCGCAATATCATATCGAGCAAAACAATTCATATGGATTTTATAACGTGCTTGCGGACAGAAATGTGATCCTGGGAGAGAAAGCGCGAACACTTGGATCAGCTGAAGATCGGAAGTATGTCTGTACTCTTAAGCTCCATGGAAGAGATGAGACTTTTAAAGAGTATGGGTATTCTGAATATGATGCAAGATTTGGTGCGGCACGGACTGCTTATAGATTTCTTGAAGATAATTCGTTGTTTCCAACAATTAAAGATGAGATAGAGAATCCCAACTACAATGATTCTATCGGACAGTTGGAAACATTATCTCGAAGAGGCTATTTCTCTTTACCTACTTATAAGTATAAGGAAACCCATGATGAGGATGGTAATCCGATCTGGGCTTGTCAGTGCAAAGTAAAAGAAGTTGATATTGTAATCAATGGAAGATCTTCGTCTAAGAAAGATGCGAAGAAACAGGCGGCATTTGATATGCTGACGTACGTTTTGGAGGAGGAATAAGCCATGGCGAAATATGCATTCAATTATGATTCCAGTGAGTATGAGTATATAGAAAGAGACGGCTTCAGTATTGATCGTGGTGAATACGTTTATAACTGGGATGACAGCGAGTATCGTCGCGAGGAAGAAGAGGAAGAAGAACGTCGCCGAGAAGAGCGAAGATTTTGGGGAGAGGAATAGAATATATAAATAGGGAGAGTTTTCAATGGATGAGCATTGGTCTTACAAGAATTTTAATATGGTGGTGGAGCTAGATATAGCAGGAGAGTTTATATATAACGGAATTCACGAAATATATAGAGTTTCACATTTTGCAAATGATGGCTCAACATTTACCGCTTTATATGATACTTCAGTTGGTATAGAGAGACTGCAAAAAATCGTCTATGTTCTATGGGGAATGGACGATTATGTGGATGAAAAAGAATTTGAGAAGAGTCTTATTACTCATAGCCATACGGGTCTGAGAGACAAGATTATTCAATTGGTTAATGCCAAGGGAGAAAACCTGGAGTTTTGCAGTAGAGAAAATGCCTTCTTTAATATTCTGGACTCATTCTACAATCATGCTAGGTACATGAGATTTAACGTTGAAGGTGATTGGAATGCTGAATTGAAACTTCTTAGAAAATTTGCGGAAGACAATGATTTAATTGACCAATCAATGGATTTATGTCAAGAAAATTATCTGATTGTGAGTGAGAAGTTTAAGGAGATAATCGGAAGAACCATTGGAAGTATTGCGCATAAGTACTATAGGTTAATAAAAAAAGGAAGCAATCGTAATACAACCTATACGTATGAATTGAGATCAGGATCCAAAGCAGAAAAAGTATTTGCAGGAGAGTATAAGAAGAATTCCTTAATGCGGGAACAGTTAGATGAAAGTGTCGCATTTAAAGAACTGTTGGTATTTTTTAGAAAAATGCAGCACAAGAATGCGTTTATCAAGTTTATCGATGAGATAGAACCTTTAGATTTTGATTTGGGATTGTTAGTAGAATACTTAGAAACCGTAATCAAGGGGGATATTCCGCAAACACTTATTGATGATGTTGAGTATATGTATGGAGAAAATGGTTATTCTTCCGATAGAATCATGCTGATGGATGCTTTTGCAAACAGTAATGTTTGGTATGAATATCCTGAGATAGAGAAAGCTGGGCAGCTGATAGCAGAGGTTATAAGTAATCCACAAAGTGTTTATTCTGTTGTGCCATTGCTGAAGCAGTATAAGGAGTATATTTCGGAAGAAGAGATTGTGGATACTATTGATAAAGGCATTAAAATTCTAAATGAACATCAAGAGGGAAAGATTGATGATACTGAGATGGTTCAAGAATTGAAGATGGTATGCGAGGAGTATCAGGAGTATTTGATTAATAACGATATGGAACAAGAATCAGAGAAAGAAATGAAAAATGAGTAAAGTTGAAGAAATTATCGATTATTATATTGCATGGGAAGAGGTCGCAGAGAGAGTAGAATACAAAAAGTCGACACCATTTGAAAAAGAGCAGATTAGGTTGAAGTATGATGAGGATGCCAAATATTTCAAGAATCTAGGATACGACGACAATACAGCGTTGCATGCCGATGTCATAGTATCTTTTTGGACAATTTATAAGACTTTACTGAATAATGAAGCGCATTGGAAGGTTTCTAAGACACTGAAATCGTTAGAAGCATTAAGGAGACAGATTCAATCTAAGGGTAGATACAGCAAAAAGATTCTTGAAGTGAATGAGATGATTTCTGAATTTGCAGAGATATGCTATACCCGAGGAAACTACATGCTTCTTCCGGAAGGTGCTAGAGGAATGAACAATCAGCGGTATCTATTTACAGAAGATAGGATCGATGCGACTCTATATCAGTGTTTTGGTAAAGGAATGCTTTCCAAATTTTTTGATTCAGATGATGAGGTTTGCGATTGGATTAAATCGCAGTATTTAGATAGCATCTTCAGTAGAACACCGTGCGCAGAAAATATAATCTGGATGACAAAAGAAAAGCATCCTAAATTAATATCAGAAATGTCTACAGATGAAATATTGGAGTATGTAGGAAATGCGGTACATTTCATAAACAATCGGGAGGCAGTGCTTGAAAAAGTATAAAATCGGTATATTTCGAGTATATTCTTTTAAAAATCAGTGTGTTATATTTACAATGGACAAAGCGAACGGGGAAAAAACACCCCGCCAGCCAAGTCCATTTTCTTTTGCAAAAGAATACCGGCAATGATCAGCATCAGATCATGACTTTGAAAGAGGTTATGACCCTGGCGCTTTTTTCATGCCACCAACCTACGGCCGAGGATGACGATCCAAAACCTACATCAAAATAGCGAAAGGATAAAACACACTATGGATTATGAAACATTCAAAGAGAAGTTCGTTGAGGACTTACAGGACAGACTGTACGAGCAGGGCGCTGAGGTAAACATCTCAGTCCACACGGTAAACAAGCTCAATGAGAGCTACGAGGCAGTCACTGTTACACCGGAGGGTAGCAACATCGGTGTGAACGTCGGGATCGATAAGTTCTACGATGCGATGGAAAATGGTAGAACCTACGATGAAGTCGTAGATAAGGTCGTTGATGTTGTGACAAACGGCATCATCCAGAGACCTGACTTCGATATCAATTCCTTATCTGATTATTCTCAGATGAAAGAAAAACTTGCGATGGAAGTTGTTTCTGCGGAAGCGAATAAGGAGATGCTTGAAACCGTACCTCGTCAGAACATGGAAGATATGGCAGTTGTTTACCGCTTCGTTCTGAACTCTGATGATGAGGGCAGAGCTTCTATCCTGGTAACAAACCAGTTGATTGAGAGCATGGGCGTGACTCCCGAACAGCTTCACGCTGATGCGATGGAAAACGCGCCTCAGATCAAGCCCGTTGAGATCAAGGGCATGAGCGAAGTCATGGCTGAGATGATGGGCGTCGAGCAGGCCGAGATGATGGGACTTTTCCCGGTAGCGCCTGAAGATGAAAAGATCTACGTTGCAACGGTGCCTGATAAGGTACACGGTGCCGGAGTTCTTGCATATTAGAACTTCATGGATAAGGCAGCTGAGAGAGCCGGTGGAGACTTCTTCATCTTACCTTCAAGTATCCATGAGATTCTCATCGTTCCTGATAACGGAGAGATGGGGCTTAAGAATCTGGAGGTAATGGTAAAAGATGTCAATGCAACCAGGTTGCTCATGCGGATAAGCTGATCGACAGCGTTTGTAGAGGACACAAGCCTTGAAGATATTTATACCCGCTTTAATATAGATCGCCACGCAGATTTTCGGGGACATTCCCTTTCTGTCAGTGATGTGGAGGTGCTTCATCAGAACGGAGAGAACACAAGCCATTATGTGAATTTCTTCGGTTACAGGGAAGTGCCGCAGTTTACAAAGGAGCTTATCGCAGAGCATACAAAAGAACAGACTTCTGTCATTGATGAAAAGACGGAGATTTTTTCGGAGATAGCACAGGAACACGCAAACGATGAACCGGACAGGGAAAATGAAGTGTTCCTAGTTAATTACAACGAATGGCATGAGGTCAGTACGCTTGACTTTGAACAGAATTACTTTGCTATTGACGATCCGTATGCAGACGGGGATTTCAGACTTTTGCATTTGCAGAACCAGATCAAGGACATCACGCCTGCAGGAGTGCATTACGATACTTATGAGGAAACTGCTGCGGCACTCTATGAAGCAGAGCGGGAAATGGCGAATATGCCTTTCAATAAAGAAAATAACATTGGTTCCTACATGGTAAACGGAAGGGCACAGCTTGAGCGCATCATGGAAGCATTTCAGGCGTATCGTGGCAAAGATGCACAGTACAGCGATGACAAGGCAAGGACAACCTTTGGTATCAGTGTGCATGGCATTGAGTTTGATGTAATCCATGTAAGGAATAACGAAAACGTTCTGTCCCTTGATTTTACCCACAGCAGCGAAGCAAAGGAAAGTAAGCACTTCATGGACGATTTGCAGACGTTGAGTGACAGTATTGGTATCGACAAGGTAAGAGTACACCGGGATATGATACCAGAGTAAGTGAAAGACTTTGTGAAGCAGCGTTTTGAACATCAGTTAAAACAGGGCAGTTTTGATGATATTTTCCTTTATATGAGCCGGTTCGATACGCTCTATGAACAGGGCAAGATGGAAAAGTTAATGCCTACTGCCAACCAGAAGCACATCGAAGAAAATGTACCGATTACGGAGTGGGACAATCCTTATTTCGAGGTAAAAGAGCCGGAGCAGATGGCATTTTCCATAAAAGATAAATTTGTCAGTATACAGACCTGTACGGAGGGATATGATTATTCCGTTTTTGATGCGGATTACAGGCTGATTGACGGTGGTGTGTATGACAATTCTGATATTTCCATTTATAGTTAAAATTAATTCAGACGATATTAAGCGAAAAATTTAGATTCGTTAATATACTGACGATATACTTATTGAGCTATTCGGCATTACACAACATTACAATTACATTCCAAAGCATTATAATTGTTTCATTTGATGATAGATGCTAAAATAACTAATTTAAGAAAAGAGGTGGTCATGTGATTAACATTGCAATTTGTGATGATGAAAAATACATATCAGATAAAGTTAAAAAGCTGGCACTTGATTTTTTTCACAGAAAAAATGTAGAAATAAAAATTTCACAATTTGGGAGCGGCGAGGAATTACTAAGATACAACAAAAGTATAGATATTTTGTTTTTAGATATTCAAATGGATGGCATAGATGGTATGGAAACTGCAAGAAAGCTGCGTAGTCAGAATTATAAAGGTTACCTGATTTTTATAACTGTTTTAAAGGAAATGGTATTTCAGGCTTTTGAAGTGCAGGCATATGATTATCTGGTAAAGCCAATTGAAGAAGAATATTTTGACAAAAAAATGGAGAGATTATTTGCTTCCATGCAAAATGCCAATGAAGCAAACTTGCTTGTTCAGAAAGGATACGAGAGCAATATTATTTCCTTTGATGACATCATTTTTTGTGAAATTATAGACAGAAAAATATATCTGCATTTAAAGTCGGGAGAAGTTATTGATTACTATGACAGAATTGAAAATCTTGAAACAAAACTGGATGGGAGATTTTTCAAATGTCATAGAAGTTATTTAATTAATTTGAGCTATTTGAAAAGTTATAAAAATGGAATGGCATATATGATAAATGATCAGACGATACCGGTATCACGCTTACGGAGCAAAGAATTTTCAAGTGTTGTTTTGAAATATATGAAGGAACGGAGAGTGTGAAAGAATGGATGGATTAGATATTTTCAATGTATATGTTATGGGAAGCATTGAAATGTTGACAGTTTTTCATTTCTTTACCAGATTTCTTAAGAAAAAGGTAAAGCTTATTTATTATATATTGTTTGCTATTTTTGGAATTGCTGTTATTAGGATTTTTACGGATGGCAGTATTATGGAGTTATTGGTATATGTTCTGCTGTTGATGGCAGCTGGATTTTTTATATGTAAAACATATAATATATTTGTCGGTTTATATGCGGTTGTAATGATTGAAATAATGCACTTATGCTATGGAATTTCTAATTCGGTATCGTGTATTTTATCTCCATTTTTATTTTTGGAGAACCCTAAAGCAGTTAGCTTTTTCTTTATGATAATAAGTAGCATTATAGCTCTTGTTATATCTGTTTTGTGTTATCAGGTTATAAATAAATATTTTTTATATGATGAAACAGTTAGGACAAAATATGCTCTTATGATTTTAATACCGACTTTATTGATTTTTTTAGCGAGTGAATATATTAGTTTAAATATTTATGGAGATACCATTACGATAGAAGCAGATGGCAGTTTACCTAGCATAAGTCCATTTCCAATATTGTTTATACAGATATTAGGGATAGCCAGTCTGTTTTGTATCATGTTTTCTTACAAAAAATTGATGGAAAGTTTCAAATTAAGCAGAGAGTTATCACTGTTAGAATTGGAAAAACATTCTTTGAATCAGTATGTGGAGGAAGCAAAAATACGTTATGAGAAAACAAAATCATTTCGGCATGATGTGAAAAATCATATATCCATTGTCAAAGAATTGGTACAGAATGGAAATATAGATGCCGCATTGAAATATATGAGTGATATGGAAAATTTAACAGCGGATATGTCATTTCCGGTAAGCACTAATAATCCTGTACTTGATATTCTGATTGGAAATAAATTGGGAATAGCTAAAAACAATCAGATAGTGGTGCAATGTTCATTTATTGCTTCATATCCATGTGAAATTGCTGATATTGACTTCTGTATTATTTTTTCTAATGCATTAGATAATGCTATTTCAGCCTGCAATCGAATGAACCATGACGAACAAAAATATATTCATGTAACGGGAAAAGTGCAGGGTGATTTTCTATTGATTGAAATAAGTAATAGTTACAGTGGGAGAGGGAGCCTTCGCAGCGGAACCGGACTTGCCAACATAAAAGCAGTTGCAGAAAAATATCATGGAGCTATGGAAGTAAGAACAGATGGAGAAAAATTTACTTTAAGTGTTCTTTTAATCATTCCGCAACAATCAGAAAGCATTTCACAACAAGTTTGTTAAAAACAGCTATATGAATGACGAATAGAAAATTGTAGGTATATTTAATTGTAACTAAGTAAAGGAGGACGATTTATGTCAATGGAAATAAGCGGTAATTATAAGGATTACAAAAATGAGTATTTAGAAAGGGCACAGACAGAGCAGGATAAAGTAAAAAGAACTTCACAAGAGCAGAGGGCAGAAAATAAAAGTGAAGGGGTTCCAATTCCAAAGGACGAGTATATCAGCAGTGAAAAATCCGGCAGCAAGCCCAGTGGTCTGTATCGTTTAGGGCAGGATGAAAACGGTAATCCCAAAGTGATGTATGATGATCCTAATAGAGCGGCAAAGGCGAAAGATGTTCAACCAAAGGAGGAGCCAGCGAAAAAGGCAGAGAAATGTACGACAAATACAGATAATGTTGACAGAGAGATTGAGAAGCTCAAAGAGGAAAAGAAACAGCTTGAACAGCAGATAAAGGCTGCGGCGGGAGACAAAGAAAAGGTTAAGGTTTTGGAGAAAAAGCTGGCTCAGATTGAGGGGCAGTTAAGCCAGAAAGATAATGATACATACAGGAGACAGAATGCAGTAATTTCTTAAATAAATTATGTATTTGAGGAGAAAACAGTATGTGGTTTTTGTGGTTTATTTTGATATGTGATTGTCTTATTCCAGCGAGTTTGCAACCCTTGAGGCAACGATACACAAGGCTTTCATTGAACTTGGGGCAGAGATAGTGCCACTTAATGGCAATAAGAGAATGAAAGTGCTCTATGACTATTATCATCTTGGAGATGAGGGCAGTTTTGATTTTGATATCAAAAAGGCAAAGAAGGTCGGGGCAGATTTTAGAAATGATCTGTGCAATGGTATGGTGAAATATTTCCCGGACCATTTTGAGGATGAGAGTAAATTCTGCAAGGCGCTTTTTATCAAAAAGTATCCGAGCAGTTTGTCAGACAGATTCATCAATGAGATTACTTCCCTTCCGGTTCATTCCATCACGAGCATTGATGTGGTGCCTGTTCCAAAGGATTTGACAACAAAGGTGCTTCAGAAGAAATACCTTGGTATTGAGTCGGATATCATTAAGCAGCAGAGAGTCCGTAATAAGAATAACGATTTTTCTACGGAAATCTCATATGCCAAGAGAACGGAGAAAAAGGAGATTGAGGAAATCATGGATGATGTCCGTGAGAATGACCAGTGCCTTTTCTTCGTGGGAGTAACCATTATTCTTATGGCAGAGAGCAAGAAGGAGCTTGAGAGTGTATGTGAGACAGTGGAGACTATCGGAAAGCGTAACAGCTGCACGATTGATACACACTACTTAAAGCAGAGGGAGGCACTCAACACAGCACTTCCGATTGGTGTAAGACAGGTGGAGACAATGCGTACACTTCTTACCCAGTCACTTGCGGTGCTTA
>OJSC01000823.1_pt1 | contig 37190 bp, 42 predicted proteins | sample 1599361 | NCBI WGS metagenome assembly OJSC01 (sample SAMN04168656, study PRJEB22393) | human gut metagenome | biome: human gut microbiome; feature: stool | host: Homo sapiens | collected 2014-03-17 | reverse complement strand
TGAGCAGCGGCAAAATCAACAACCGGCTTCTCTGCGAACTGGCTACCCACCCGAATTTCCGGCGGCTGATGATAGATATGGAAATCTGTATCGACCAGATCGCCAATATGCGGGTGGAGCAGATGAATCTGGTGTTGGAGGCCACCCGGCAGACCGTCATGAGCAAATATGCGCCCGGAGAAGATGACCTCTATATGCGGACGCTGGAACTGGGGCAGGTGCAGGAAAGCGATTTTTACAGCCACGTCATGCACGATGATCTGGACAGCATCGTCCGGGACATCCGGGAGGCACACCGCAAGGACAAGACTACCGCCGACCCGCAGCCCACGCTGGATGATGTGAAGGAAAAATTTGAGCAGGCCATAGGACAGGGCAGCGATACAGAAATGCTGATCCACGAGTTCTGCGATAAGTTGCAGATACCCTTTGAGAAGATTTCCTCGGAGGACTTCTCGGCATTCCTGCGGATACTGAGCCTGTCCAAGCAGCTCAAAAGCCCCAACAATATGAGAGGAAAGGCCAGCCCCATCCCGCCCAACCGCAAGGCCAGACGTAAGCGGAAGTAAAATTTCCATATCCGGGAGCGGCAAAAAAGCCATCCGCCGGTTGATTGGCAAATGGCTTTTATGAAGCAGTATTCTGTTGTGGTGGTTGTTCCCAGTTTGGGAACAGCCACTATTGAAGATGCTATTCTTTGTTTTTCTGCGACATCTGCGCATGGGCTTCCTGCTGGACAAGCAGCCCCGCCGAAAAGCCGTATTTGAAGTGGCTTTCGTTTTCCTCACATTGAGCGATTGCCACCTGCTCCCGCAGTTCTTCAACCAGTGCATAGTCCTCTTTGCTCAGACGCTCAGATAAAGTGTCCATCAGGGCGGCACTGGCTTTGACTGCCTGCTTGAACCTCGATGAATCAGCGACCACCGTTTCACAGGGATAAAATCTGCCGTTATACATTTCTTCCAGAATCATGCGCCCACCTCCCTCAGACAAAAATCATCTCAGACAGGATGATTTCCTCTGCCCGGCTGCGGATGCTGTTCATGCCCCCGACCCACGCAAGCTGGTCACGGGCTTTCAGTTCCTCGGTGACACCCTCTGCCTCCTGCATCTGCGAGACAATACACGCCAGCCGGTCAGCGGCCTGTTCGTTCAGGTCAGCAAGATATGTCCAGAGTTTTTCCGACAGAAGCAGTGCATTGTACTGGCCGGGCCGGTGTTCTTGCAGAAACGCCTTGTGCATCCGGCCCCACCGCCCAATGGGGCGGCTTTCCTCCGGCAGCTCCAGATCGGGGATGTAGTAGTCTCCCACCAGCGTGTAGCTGATGCCGTTTTGATGGATTTTCTTTGGTAAATGCTCCATATTCGACCTCCTGTATTCAGTTTTTTCAGAATCCAGTTGATCGTGTCCCTGTTCATGATAAATTCAAGGCAACTGAACTCTTCACGAACAAGTATGGCATATCGCGCCCGGACTGCTGGTGGTTGATGCTGTAACTGCCGCTGCGGCCTTTGCTTTGGTTGTAGCTGGTCGTGGAGATGGTTTCCTTGCCCAGCAGTTCCGAAACATACTTGTGGGTTTCTTTCTCGGTGCCGCCGAGGTAGAGAAACTCGTCGCACAGACCGACCAGTGATTCCCAATCATCCTTGTACATAGCCTTTAACTGTGCCATGTTCTGCACGATGATGGAACAGAAAATGGCGCGGGAACGCATGGTGGCCAGTGCCGACAAGAATGTATCTTTTGGCAGTGACAGATACCGCAGGATGAATTGACCCTTCCGCCTGCACGGCGCAGGCTGCGGATGACCTCCTGCAACTTTTCCATCTCAGCGTATTCCAGTTTGGGGGAGTTCAACTCGACTTTATACTCGCCCGAAGTAGAGGAGCGCCGATATCCTTCCGGATGAATACTTCCGTCCCGGACGATTTTCCACTCTTTACCGTCCAAATCTTTGACACGGTAGGCATCGTAGCCACCGCCGGAATGCTCGGCGCGGGTTCCAAACAGATTGGCCAGCGCATGGGCTGCCGTGGCGCGGGTTATTCCGGTCAGCTCAATTTCACAGCCAAAATACTGGTCGCGGAAATCAAGGGGCAAGTGCCTCACCCCGAAGTTCCGCGTCCATGGCGGCAATGCGGCGACCGATGGCTTCGATTACATTGACCGTGACGCCGTTGCCTGCCTGTTTGTAGGCTTGGTTATCGCTCTGGATGGCAAGCACCGTGTCAATGCGGTCATCTGACCAGCCCTGCAGGCGCAGACATTCACGCGGTGTCAGGCGGCGGATGCGACCCTCGTACAGAACACCGTGACGGTCTTTTGTGGTAAGTGTATGCATGGGTGCGCAAGGCTTACCGGTGCGTTCGGTGTTGCGGGCGAGGTCGGACTTGATGGGATTTTTGACCGAGCGAACTTCAACAGTGCCTTGTTGGCAGCCCGTTGTAAGTGTATGCGCAATCTCTTTGCCAACCCGCCCGCGCCGACTGTTGACTGTGGCGTAGCTCAGGTCGATGCTGTCACCAATCTGTGCCAACTGGTAACCGGTTTTTGTGGCGCACTTGATCGGCACTCCCACCTCATACAGCCCGGTCTTTCCGCCAAGCCCGCCCGGATTGGCCGCCAATGTGCAGCTTAGTCCTTTGGGGGAGTAGACACGTTGCCCCTGTGGTCCTCCGTGCTTTTGAACAAGAGCTGTTCCTGCTGTTTCGGTGAAAGGAAATACTTTTCCTCGACATCGCTCATCAAGATATCCGATAATGTACACGCGGTTTCTTGACTGGGGAACGCCGAAATCTTTGCTGTTAAGACATTGCCATTCCACGCCATACCCCAGTCGGTCCAGCGTGTTAAGGATCGTCGCAAACGTCCGCCCTCCGTCATGAGATAACAGGCCGGGTACATTTTCAAACAACAAATACGGAGGCTTCCGGGCTTCAGCCAGGCGGGCCAGTTCAAAGAAGAGAGTGCCGCGCGGATCTCCGAATCCTTTTCGGGACCCTGCAATGCTGAAAGTCTGGCAAGGAAATCCGCCGCAGAGAAGCTGGAAGTCCGGCATGGTGCTGGGGTCGGCTTTTCGGGCATCTTCAATGAACCACTCTCCCTTCGTGTCAAACAGGGCGTTGTAACTGCGGTTGGCGTATTTGTCGATTTCGCAGTGCCCTACGCATTCAAATTCTCCGGCACGGGTCAGTCCTTCGCGGAAACCGCCGATGCCGGAGAACATATCTACGAACTTGATCAAGGGCACAACTCCCGATGGGGATGTTTGCCGGATCTGCGAAGGTACTTAATAGGCGCCCCTCATCAAAAACAAAAGCAGCCCGTCATAGGCTGCACCAAACAAGATTTTTTTACCGTTCATAATGTATAAACCTCCTTTTTCCTTCTGCTTTTCTACCTATTATTAAAACATTGGAATCACCCCCTACAGTGAATTCAGGAAATCGAGCGCAGAGTCTGGTATAGCATTCTTTGGCAGCTGGCTTGGAACAGCGCCGGTTATGTTGACTGCCTGCAACTCCTCCCGCACCACCTTGCGGATGCTTTTCTCCAGCCTATTTGTCTGTTCTGCCGCAAGGATGCTCTGCACCAGAAACTCTTTGCGTTTGGCAGGCGGCATCTGCTGCAGCAACGCCCACGCGCGGCGGTGTTGCGGTTCGTTGAGGTTCGGGCGGAAAACATATTGCGGTCGTTTCATACCTCGCTTTTACGGCGCGACACGGCGGTCAACGCGCGCTCGAACCCGACGGCGTTCACCTTGTCGTCCAGCAGGAAAATCGTCTTACAAAGGCCGTCTTTGGGGCTTAGGTGGCGGCTCACCACCGATGCGCCGCCGCCCAATAGCACGGCGGGGATGGCGTGCAGGTCGAAGCCGGCTTCCATCGTGGCAGACAGCAGATGCTCTGTGTACTTGCGCCCCTGCTGATTCACAATGCCACGCACCACATCGCTGACCGTGCAGGGCTGACCTGCCAGCATATTTTCGATCTGGGCATCCGTGAGTGACAATCCGGTTTCCCGTCGCACCTGCTCCCGAATATCATCCACGCAGCGAATCATGCCGAGTTCCAAGCTGTGCGCGGTATCAGCCGCAGGGATTGCGTTGTCGATGCGCATAAGGTCCACCGTCCAGCCGCCCAAATCCATAAGGAGCATGGACGGTTCGTCCTGCAAAAGCCCCACTTCGGTCATAAGGGCAGCATAGCCCTGTGGAAAAATGGCAACTTCTTCGACGGTGATGCTGTACTCCACGCCCTCGAACTTGTAGTTCACGGGCTGGTTGCTCCGCAGCAGATACTCTTTGAACTTGGGTTTGTCGCGTCCGAAACTGGTCAGCGGCAGACCCGCCGCAATTCGCACCGAGCATTCGGGAGGCAAACCGCGTTGATGAATCTCGTTTGCGATAGCTGCCAGTGTCAGCAGGTAGTAGTTGTCGTTTACGGTCTTGTCCCGCTGGATAGGCTGCCGCCCGGTGCCACAAACAAAAAAGCACCCGCCAAACGCTAAGAGTCCTTGGCGGGTGTAGGGTTCGTGTTCTCCGTAACTGGTAAGCCCTGCCGGGAACGAGCAGTGGGCTGTTTTGATAGCGTAATAGCCGTGGTCGATGCCGATAATAATACTCATAGGGAATGCCTTCTTTCTTTTCAAAGTCTTTCGGGAATCTATAATAAACGGCGGGGGAGAATAAGTCTCCCTCGCCGGAATTTTCTTTACCAGTCACAGAAATAAAAATAGAGGGGAAATTCCCCACTGTTCGGTGGACCAGGGGCTTTCGACCAGCCCGATTATTTTCTATATGAAAAATGTCTAGTTAAAACTAGTGCAAAGAACTTTTCAAATTCCAAAAGAGATGCTATACTTTATTTTATAGTATAAATCATTTTAATCGAAAGCTGACTAAGCCCCCAATTTAAAGACGAGGAATCACAGCATATGCAAGATTTAATATCTAACCCCCAAAGTCGTCCATTGGTTTTTATAAGTCATCGTTCCACCGATAAAACTGTTGCAGAAATTCTGACGACCTTTTTATGTGGAGTTGGCGTGCCAAAAGACGCTGTATTTTGTTCATCTCTGCCCGGAAACGATATTGATCAGTGCATTTCGAAGGAGGTTAAGGAGGCGCTGAAAAGCAGTGCGGTTAATATTGCAATTTTGTCTGGCGATTACTACGAGAGTGCCTACTGCCTTAATGAAGCAGGAATTCTTTGGTTTCTTGACAATATTCCTGTTATTCCCATTACACTTCCGGGAATTGATTCAACAAATATGCGAGGCTTTCTAGGGAATGAATACAAATTGCGGAGTCTTGATTCTGACGCAGATATTTCTTATATCTACGACACAATTCAAGAAAGTCTGGGACTTTCCTATGTAAAGACTAGTTTCTTCGTTTCAGAAAGTTTAAAACTCAAACACAGCTATTCTAATTATCTGAGTAGTCGTACTACCCATCCTGTGCCAACCCTCCCGCAAAACGATCCCACGCCATCATCAACGGACCTTTTGTCTCGCGTAACCACTGACGATGAAAGAATCATCCTATACTATATTGCGAAGAAGGAAGTTCGTAAAGCCTCTTTCCAATCCATCTCGGATTGGTTGACTCAAAATGAAATTTTTGGCGTAAATATTGAAAATGCGTTTGATTTGCTTTCGTCCAATGGGCTTGGAAAAACTTCAGATGAGAATGCTTCTATATTTGAATTATCAATGGATGTATTTCGGAAACTCACTTCAAATACAATATTATTCGTCACACGGTTACACCCTTATATCAAAAAGCATCAAAAGCTTGCAGCCATCACGTTCAAGAACCTGTGGAAACAAAACAGCCTAGATTCTACACAGAAGCTGTTCGTTGCGTACCTTCAAGATAATAAAGTGAGTCATTTAGGCGCTCGATGGATGGAAGCCAGCCAGATAGCAGATATTGAGCAATGGGAAAACAGAAACGGTATGGATGCTATTCTTTCGCTTGCATACAGAAAATGTCTGGAATTTTTCATAGACAATAATTTAGTCTATGAAAGTGCATGGACTTCCTATGACAATCCTAAAGAATATACATTGTATGCGTCTTTACAGAATTGTTTGTTTGCTCCTTCAAGCGAATATTCAAATCTTTCAAAAGAGATAAAAGAGGAATATCTTTATCCGTTGCCATTTTGACTTTAACAATTTTACGCGTCACAGAATGTGCGCTTTACCAAAGACAACTGTACTTTTTTATTTAATTCTGATAAATGTGCTATTTAATTGCTAAAAAATGTGATGTCCACGGCTGCATTGCACTGAAAACCACTCACGGCCAACATCTGGCGGACTTCAAGTATGCATTGGATAACGCTGTCAACGGCAGCAGAATCCAGCTGGTGACCATCAGCCGCCCGACAGCTTATGGTGAATACGCGCCGTATCGTTTTGTACACAGTGAAGCGGAGCTTGCTACGCAGGTGTGGGTTATGCACACATAGTCAACACCCTCTTCATAACTTTTAATCTCACTTTTCTTGTTTTTATGGGACTCATGTTAGACAATTAAAAGAATTGCATTTGCTATTTTAGAGAAAAACGGTTATAATCAATACAATATTATGTATCCGTCTGCGTATACTTGTTGGCACTTCTTTTTGATTCACAAGTCTCTGTGTAATGTTTTTCTTTATTTCCAATAGTAGATTGTTACTAAGATTAGTAAGCGAACCCTAAGATTCCATTTGGGAGAGGAACTATTTATGAAAATCAAGCAGTTGGTTTTGCAGAATTTCATGATTTTTGACTCTATCGATGTCGAATGGTCGTCAGGAATTAATGTAATAATAGGCGAAAACAGCACTGGAAAGACTACGCTTTTAAAAGCGTTATATTCTTTGGTAAAACCATATGGACGAAAAGACTTTTCAAAGTCTACTCAACCGCAGCAAGAAGAGATGATTGTTCGTAAAATGGTCGGTGTCTTTCGTCCCGATGGGGGTAAAATAGGGCGGCTAGCTAGTCGTAGGCAAGGCTCTTCAAAAAATCTAACGGCTCAAGTTAGCATGCTAGAAGGAGACTGCATCTCAGTCTCTTTCGGTAGTCGAAGCTCGAATCATGCAGATGTTTCCATTCATTCGTCGGGAAAAGTTAAGCCTATCGATCCTGTGTACCTTCCTCCCAAAGAAATGATTTCTGCGACGGAGCACTTTCAAAGTTTGTATGAAGAGTATCATATTGATTTCGAAGAGATGTATTATGATTTAACAAAGCTTCTTGACAAGCCTTTGAAAAAAGGGGCAAATACAAGCGAACAAAACGAAGTGCTTTCAAAATTTGAAGACAGCATAAAAGGGAATATTGTTCAACGAGACAAGAAGTTCTATCTTAACGTGGAGGGAAAAGGCTCTTTTGAAATGGGGCTGGTTTCGGAAGGTTATAAAAAGCTGGCAACTATTGTTTATTTGATTCAATCTGGAAGTCTCAGTAAGGGATCCGTTCTATTTTGGGATGAACCTGAAACAAATATGAATCCTAAAATGGTTGAACCTATTGCTCAGGCTCTTGGTGCTCTTTCACGAGCAGGTGTACAGATCTTTGTTACAACGCATGACTATTTCACAATGCAAAGCTTAAATCTTATCGCTAAATATCCTCATGGAAAACCCGTAGATGTTCAGTTCGTTTCCCTGTACCATGATAGTGATGGTAAAATCATGATGGAAAAAGCGAAGGATATCAATGACTTAACCCATAATTCCATTATGGAAGAATTTGATGCGCTATATAACCGGGAGCAAGATTTGATATATGATATTAACTGAAGGAAACTTACGTTTTACTTTTTCGTCGGATCGTGCAATTAAATTCGATGACACATTCTTTTATCGTTATTCTTTTAACCCGATGCCCGGAGCTAAAGGTGTGGATTTCATTTGCGATTCCAATGATTTCTTACTTTTTCTTGAGGTAAAGGATTGTCTTGGCAGAGAGGCTGAGAACCGCTGGAGGATAGCTCCGAACAATGAAAAAAGAAACTCAATTCCATCAAGCACTGATAAATCAGAAAGAAATAGTTTAGACATTGAAGTTGCTCATAAAGTTGCTATGACAATTTCCTGTTTGTTGGGGGCACAGACTTATAGGGAAAAGCGCGCAACAAAGTCTGAAGAACTCATTCCATATGTGGAAGCTTTAGAAGATTGTCGTATTGCTCAGAGAATCAAACCATTGTATGTGATACTTCTCTTGGAGGGAGATTTCGGATCACAAACAAGAACTAAAACTATGATAATGCATAGAATTCAGGAGAACCTTGAAAAAAAATTAAAATGGTTAAACTGTAGAATTTCAGTTGAAGATATCTGTACATATAGAAAAAGGCTATTCAGCATTGAGCGCATTGAATAGCCATTACATCTATATTTTCGACCAACAGCTTAGAAATCTCTCCGTGAATTCCCATTTTCTTTCCATTGAACCCATCTACCAAATTATCTACGGCTCTGCATTCTGGTTGAGAAACGCCGTGAAAATTACTACACATTACCTAAAATTAGTCGTTCTTATTTGTAGAATACCAACAAAATTTTACGGTAATTCACAAATTTTTGCCAGCGATGCTTTCTCATAACCGCTTGAGTGGGGGTTCGAATCCCTCACGGCCCACAAAAAAGACGCAGCTACGCTATTTTATTGCAAAATGGCATAGCTGCGATTCTTTATTTTCCGTACAATTCACTGCTCAACTGATTGCGTATCGACTCCCGGCGTTTTTTGCATTGCTGCATAAATGCCATGTACTCGGGGCTGCATCTATATAGCGGTCATTGCTTTCCTTGGTGGTTGTGTGCTGATACCCAAAGTCTTTGAAAACCAAAAGGCTCTTGTTGACGTGAACGGTGCAGTCTCTGAAATTGAAGTCGCTCCATGTCAGCCCTGCCAGCTCAGCGCGCCGCACACCCGTATTCAGAAGCGAAAGCACAATGGCCTGCTCTTGAATCGGGTATTTGCTGATTTCTGCCATAAGATGTACTTTTCATAGCCGCATATTCCGGCAGAATAACGGCATACTCGCTGCGGACACAGCCGTTTTCTTTGACTGCCTCAATAACCTTTTCGCAATCTTCTTTAGTGATTTCAGAGATGGACTTTTCTACAAACCACGGGGCCACATCAACCATTTTTTTCAGATACCCGATTTTGTTGCGCGATGTGTTTGCCTTGTTCTTATCAAAATCATAGTTACCGCGCAGCAGTGCCGATGGCTCCAGTTTTGCTTTGGTGGAAGCAATATACTCGTCTGCTACTTCACGGAACGGTTTGCTTGCACCGCTGAGGCCGCGCTCGGCTTCTTCCTGTGCTTTTGATTCAAATTCAAATGCTGCTGCCGTGGCTGCCGCTGCGCGCTGCTTTGCGGTTCTTAGTGTTTTAGGGTCAAAATCAAAGCGGGAAAATTTGCGTATGGTCTGACCATTGAGTGTGATACTTGCTGTGATTTTGTAGTAGGCAGGTTTATTCTTTGGGGTACGCAGTTCGATGGATGCCATTTTCTATTCCTCCTTGGCTGATTTTTCTGACAAGCCAAACTATACAGCGTTTGCCATAAAAGCGGTAGGCTGTCGCCGGAACGCACGACACCCTTGACATTGCGGCCCTTTTGTGCTCTTACCCAGCGGCATTTCTGCCCGAATTGTTGTAGTAATCAACTAGTTTCCCCAAGTTGATGTACCACTTGATGCCGGACTGAAATGCCACGCCGGGAACCTCTTTGCAAAGCCGTCGCAGATAATACGGCGGCAGCCCCAGCATTCGGCTGGCTTGCTTAATGCTGACGATTTGCGGCAGCACAATGTGCTCCACTTCTGCGGCTACAATTTCCGTAGCCATAACAGAATTCATTTCCATAGATTTTCCTCCTTCATGTGTATCATATTTGATTCCACAAGCATAGCGGCCACTTGTGGAAAACAAGTGACCGCCATAATCTGAAGTCAAATTGTACATCCTATTCGACACTACTTCCCGGACATACGAGGGCGAACCACCGGCCCGGCTGCTGGAAACAGCTCCCGCTTCCTGTACCACATTGTTGGCAGTACCGCCGACGCCTTGAGAGCATCGCCACGGTGCGTATCATGATTGCTGACCCTTCGCTTGAGGTATGTGTTCCACGCCACCTCTCCCGCCTCTGGGGGCGCTCCACCGCCGTTACGGCGGTATCCTCGCGTCAGAACCGGGACGCACCTGCCGAAACGCTCCTTGGGTTGCGGCAAGGTCAGTTGTATGTAGCCGGTGATTCGGATATTTTGCTTTCAAGGTCCTCAAGGGGAGAGGGTCTTTTTTGTCCCTCTATATATATCATCGCAATTAAAAGCCAAATCGTGCAAAAAAATCAAAAAAATTTTATAATTTTTACTATAAGCCCCCAAAAGCTATCAAATTTTGCTATAATAAAGCTAAATATAGTATGATGATAAAGTGTTTGCTCAAAAGGCACCGCTACCCGCCGGAAGGGATGGACGATGCCGTGCAAACAGTTATGACCCAGTGTGAACTGTGGACAGATAATAACGATATGGAATCAGCCTAAAAGAGGAAGTGGCCGCCGCACTGAATTGCGACAGCCACTTTTTTAGTTAAATTTTGAATGCGGATACAGCCCGCACAAATTCAAGAATCAAGGACTGATATAAATCTTCATCGAAGTGTCCTTGTATAATGCTGCACTTTTTCAGCAGAGGATCGTAGCGATTAAGCAATTTCTCCATTGCCTTTTCATTACCCTGCTGGGCCAGCAAAAGGGTGTTTTTGAACATTCCCATTTTATTTTTCCTCCATTGCTTTGCGAATTTTGTCACAGGCGCTGTCACGGCGGCGCCTGACCGTACTGGCATCAACTCTCAACTTAGCAGCCGTAGCCGTAACGGAAAGACGGTCAATGTACAAGGCTATCATAACCTCGCACTCTTTCAGTTCCAGTTTGGGCAAATATTTTCGAATAGCTTCCCACATTAGCTTGGATTCAATACTTTCCTCCAATGAATTACCTGAGCGCATGGATTGAGATTCAATATCCGAATCACAATCTTCAATCGAGCACTCATGTTCCTTAATCTTCATTAGTGCGCGGATATAATTTGCTCGCTGATTGTATACCACTCTTGTCAAATAGCTTGTAAGGCGCGCGGCTAATTCTGCATCCTCGCCGTAAATCCAATACTTATCGGCAATATTTTTCTTTGCCATTGTAAACCTCCTGAATTTTGAGTTTCATTGAATAGACCTCAAAACTCGGAGGGGCGCGGGCAGAAAACGGCAGTCCTCTGCCGCCAAAGCAAAAAAGAAGCAAAAAAATACGCCAGATGGTTATAAAAACCATCTGGCATACGAATAATACACGAAAAACTACGCGGCGAAGGGACTTTTGAAAGGACGCAGTAGCGCTTGACGGGGTTTCTGCCTTAATACGGCATGGCTCCGCTTACCGGAGCGTCAAGCACATCTGCCATGCAATACGCCTTTCAACTAAATATGTTCCACAAAAAGAAAAAGCCCGGCAAGCAAAAACTTGTCGGGCAGAAAGCGGATTTACTTTTCTTCCATCCAACCAAGGAATGTCTGCAATTTCTGTATGTCACCATCATCGAGGTCTTGCAGTCGGTTAAAAATGTTGATACGGTCGGTTTCATCCCCGGCACCGGTAAAGAATTCCTGCGGGGTTACGCCGAGGTATTCACAGATGCGCAGAAATTCGTGCATTGAGGGCAATGCCTTGCCGATTGAAATACTGCGCATATAGCTGCCGCTTTTGCCAAGGTCAAGGCTCATTTTATGCTCGGAAACGTGGAGGCGATGGCGCAGCTGCTAAGATGGGGTCACTTGCTGGGGGTCTGGGGCTGGGCCGCCGCGGGCTTTTTCTCCGGGCGGTGGGGTTGGTAATAAAGGCCCCCACTCTTGGGCGGCCAATCGCCGTATTCGTGGCGAATCACGTTCTGAATGGCTTTTTGCCCAACGGTGTGCAAATGTTGCTGCATGGTTTCTTTCATGAGTGGATTCCTCCTGATTTATAAAGATTTATTGTATGCCAAAACCGGCTGTGGCCATCATAAGGGAAACCGCGACCGAAAGTTCCGCCAACGCAATGGAGCTGGCGAAAAGGTGGCCATGGACGCCCAACAGGGCAAGCGAAACAGCGTCCAGAAGCAATAGCCGCAAACGTGCGCGCTTTGCCATCGCCTTGCTTTCCGCACGGGAAAGGTGTATCTGCTTATTATCGGCAGGTGACGAAACCCATATCAGGGCAGAGGAGGCAATCATAATTGCCCAATAATTGTTGGGCTCCTCCGCAAAAATCGGCAAAGCGAACATCGTTGCAAAAATCATGGCGGCAGAGTATAATGCGCACTGCCATTCTGTTTTGGCATGGTAGCCGCCGGTGCGCTCACGGAGGAAAAGAAACGAAACGGTAAAGCAAAAGGCCGAACCGAAATCCGTAATCAGTCCACCAAGCAGGGTCAGAGCAATCAGGCCCACGGCGCGGGAAATATGTCGGTACAGCGCGTATTGGCACACCTCGGCGTCGTCCTCTTTGATAAGACCGTGCGCCAGAAAGTATTGCGTCAGCTCATTTGCAATCTGTTCCATCGGCATCTCCTTGTCATCTTTCGCCCTTATCCTACCGCAAACCAGGCTAAAGTACAAAGAATCCTGCGCAAGTGACAGAAACTTATGCGTGAACGCAAGAATTGCGGGTCACATCGGGCCATTCAAAGCAGAATTGGAACGCACCGTCATGATAATCCATCGTGTAAAAGGCATTGTTGCGGCGCAGCAGTTCCTTGGCGCAGGGCAGGCCAAAGCCGTGCAGGTGCGGCTCCGGCTTGGTTGTGGCGATGCAATCTTTCTCGATGTGGACCGGCAGACTGGTGTTGATAATCGAGACATACAGCTTGGCATCGCTATCCGCGTAGGCTTCGTCCCGTAAAACGCTGACCTCAATGCGGCGCTTTGCTTCCTCCAGCTTTAGGCAGGCTTCGATGGCGTTGTCCAGCAGGTTGCCAAGCACGACCGTGCAGTCGATCAGTTCGATCTGCAGGGGCGACAGGTCGTTGACTTCAAACTGAATATCGATATGCTGCTTCTGAGCGGCATAGCCCTTTTGGTTCAGCACGGCGTCGATGGCCGAGTTGTGGGTGTTGACCATCAGGGCACGCTCAGTCTGCTGCTCCTGCAAAGCGGCAAGATAGTCCTGTGCTTGTTGTGTCTCGCCTCCCTGCAGCATCCCGGAAAGGGCCGCGATGTGATGCCGAAAATCGTGCGTCATTTTGCGCTGTGTGGCGTAGGCGCTGCTCAAGGCATCAATGTTGGCACGCTGGGAGCGCAGCTGCTCGTTAAGCGTTTTTTGCTGCTCCTGCGCGAGGTTGTTTTTTTCTGTCAAATCTATTAAAATCAGAATCACGACATTAGTTGCCAGCAGAACTCCACTTGCAAAAAGCACAAATGTGGCAGTCATTTTGCCGCTCATAGATAAGTAATAGTAAATTGTTATACCAACCAGAGAAATAAGCGGGAATCCGATTGTCAAAGGAGCCCATTTGATGTTGCCGGAACTTGCCACCACGGGCCTGTGAATCCTTTTGATTGCGGAAAAAAGCAAAAATTTAAGGCTGTATGTTATCGTCACCCCTGTGAAATAGAGCACCATATTCGACACATATTCGTCATAGTGGATGTGAAGCAAGGCCAATAGAGAATAAAGCACGCAAAATTCCAGCAAGGTGAAAATTGCATACGCCAAAAGAACCACCAGTAGGCGCATCCAGAACTTTCCTAAATAAAACAGTGATGCAAAAACAAAGTAAACCGTAATAAGTGCGGCAAATTTTAAAAGTGTTATCGGCGATTCTTCCGAAATATGCGAAACGAAAATCGTAGCGATATAAGACAATACTCCGCAGAGCAGCGCCCCCACTACAAAGCGTAAGCCTCTTGTTTTTCTTTCAAGAAACGCATCGCAAAAAACGGCCACGCACAGCACGTCCAAGCAGCTGAAAACGATCCCTAACCAATAACCCATTTTTTCGCGCTCCTCCACTGCGTATAGATTTTCCGCACGGCACTGGCTGTGTGCGAACTGACCGGCAGCTCGGTTCCGTCGCGCAGATACAGTCGCGTGCTTTGCAGATTGCGGATGTGCTCCATATTGACCAAAACGCTTTTGTGTGTGCGCACGAAGCCGTGGTTTTCCAGTAGGTCAGCCAAATCGGCCATGGTAGCGGTCGTGTACAACAAGGCCCGGTCGGCCCCCTGCAGGTGCAGGCATACCTTGCGGGCCGACATCTCGGCGTACAAGATCTGCTGCGGCTGCAGCTCGACATCCTCGCCATCGCAAAATATGCGAACCGTATCGCGGGTCTTGCGGTATGCGGTAAGGGCCTGCTGCACATAACGCTCCAGCTTTTGCGGCATCTCGGCTTTCAGCAGATAGCGAAACGCCTGCACCTCGTACCCCTGCAGGCTGTATTCGACGTAGTTCGTCACAAAAATCAGCAGCATATCGGGGCGCAGCTCATGCAGGCGACGGGCCAGATCAACGCCGTTCAGCGGGCCCATATCAATATCCAAAAAAGCCAGATCGTATTTTGCCAGCGGCAAAGCACGCAGCAGCGCTGCATCTGTGGCGCAATCAACCGTGGAGCGCGGCATCTGCGGCTTTACGATGGCCTCTATCTTTTCCGCCAGCTGACCGGCAAAGGCCGCGTCATCATCGCAAACCAGTATGCGCATGGAAAAGTTCTCCTTTTCGGCATTTTTGCCCGGCGTGTGCTTGCGGGCATCTGCTGCAAACATAATCTTTTGCCCCCTTGTTGTCAAGTATCTTGCCTAAAATCGCAGAATTACTGTTGTTTTTCTGATTATATAACAGATATATCGGTGTGTCAAACGGTACACTATAAGGTAGTGGAAGGGGGCCGTTTGGTATGTTTGATATGGGCAAGCGCATCTGTAAATTGCGCAGGGACGCACACTTGTCGCAAAAGCAGTTGGGCGAGAAAATTGGCAAATCAGCCTCGACCATCGGCTCGTATGAAAACGATACTGCCGTGCCGACGCTGGAAAACGCGGCAGCACTGGCGGAAGCGCTTCATGTTTCGTTGGATTATCTGCTGTACGGTGAAAAGAGCCGCACCCTTCCGCTGCAAAAGATGAGCGAGAACCGCGTGCAGCTGTTGACCGATCTGGCGCAGGAGTTTGCAGCACCTACTAGCCACGGTGCAGCTTTCAGTGACCGAAAGCTGGATATTCTGCGGCGGCTGTATCAGGAATTTTATCGTTAAAAGCATTGGCTGCTCGGCGTGTCTGCCTCCGGTGGGGGCAGACACGCTTTTGCGTTCACGCACGATTTTCTGTCACTTGCGCAGGTTTTGTAGATTTCGGTGAAACGCTGTGGTATTTTGGGGGCACAGCAAAGGTTCCCAGCATCGGCGCGCAGATGCTGAATATATCCGCCCCGAAACAAACCCGATACAAGTTGCTTTTAAAATGGAGGAACTCTTATGACTACGTCAAGAAAATCTTTTCTTTCTTTTGCTGTGGCCTGCATTGTAGCGCTTATGGCGGCTACGGCAGCCTTTGCATCCAATTCTGCCGACACTGACTTCACCTTCAAATTTAGCGGTGGCTTGCCCCAAAGGACGGAATGGCGCTCAAAGACCGATGATACCAACGTCTATATGTCGGTAAAAGGCGTACAACACGCCTTTACCGCTCATGTGGTTGGAGCAGATAATAATTATTCCACCACTGCCCACGATTGCTCTCATGGATATACATATTCTATCTCTAATGTAGGCGTATATCGGATGCGCAACTGGGTGCACGATGGCTCGCCGAGTTATCCATATGCGGCCATCTATGCAGCGCCCAATTATGGATATGAATTTAGCGCGTGGGGCCAATGGAGTCCGGATTCCGTATGATGAGATAGTAGTATTATAAATTCCTTGTTTTATCTCTGAGTGTCCCAGTTCGTGTATTGGCTTTGCGATATCGAATCACTTTTTGCACTTTCAACGATTCACTGCAATAAGCCAATACACGAACTGGCTATTAGAGAAAACAAATCGCACTGAACTCTTGCGCCAAGAGGTCAACGGCTTTGGCTGCGGCGTGCTACAGCTATATTTAGTTTGTTATTATATAAATGTTGCACTACCCTGACTCAATTCACACCAGAACGGAGGAACCAATATGAGAGTTTCAAAGAAAGCGCTTCGTCCCTTTGCCGTGATTCTTGTTTCGCTGTCAATGTCTGCACTGCTCACCGGGTGCCAGACCTCCTCAGACAGCGCATCGCAGGCAGTCGGGGGTTCGGATGCAGAAAGCACTATCCAGCAACAGACCACCGACGCCTCCAATTCGGAGACGAATGAACAAAACGGTTCCAATGAAACGGTTGCGTCCTTGCCGCAGGTTTTTGTGACCGACGTAGAGGGCAACCGCCGAAACCTTTCCGATTTCCCCTGGGCGCAGAAATATCCGACTCTGCTGGACGGCATCGCAAGCGACACCCTGACAGACTATGCATTTTACACGATAGCCTCCGAAAATCTGAAAGCAAGGGGCGAAAGCCTGACGTGCGATTACTTCGGTGACCAACAGGTAACTATCTCTGTGGCGGGCGCTGAAAAGGGGGAGGCTGCGGCTCAGATTCCGCAGGATAAGTTACAGGAGGGGATAGACACCTTCGGTGAGAAGAACGAAAACTATGAATATCTGACTGTTACGGTGAATCTGACAAATTCCGGCAGCGCAGAGGCCGAGGTTTATCTGAACAACCTGTCCATTCAATGCTGTGTTGACGGTTCCATCGCAACAGAAACGACTTGCAGCGAGGCTGTCACATCTGACTTGCCCGCGGTTGCTTTCGGTGAAAAGAACCAGTTCCAGCTCATGTTGGCCCCAGGGGAGACACGCACTTGCACGGTCCTTTACTATGTGAGAGCGGAAATCGAGTTGAGTGACTTATATCTGAGGGCAAACCTCGGCGGTAATGCGATGACCGAAGTCAAGACCGCCGACAATGTGATGAACGAAGAGTGGCTGGCGTTAGCCTAATGCTCCTGCCATGCACACAGAAACGGATATGTGACCATGAAAAGCATTCTATGTTTTGAGCTGAAGCGCTGTTTTGGAAGCAAGCGGCTGTATCTCTCTCTGCTGACAGGCATCGTCATTTCCCTTCTCCATATCATATTCGGGGTTCTTCCCTTGACCCAGTGGCTGTCGAGTTGGCAAGGAGATTTTTTTCTTACTCCTCACTCTGCATACGGGCATTGGATCGGGATGGACTCCTCCACTGTCTGGCCTACCCTTTTGTATATGCTTCTTCCGTTCCTTTGTGCCTTTCCGTTTTCGGATACTGTATCATGGGACTTTAACACGGGCTATGTGATGCAGATTTTTGTGCGCCGAAAAAAATCCACCTATCTGTTTGCCAAGGCTCTGACGATTTTTATTGCCTCCGCCTTTTTGACAGCGACAATCTTGTTCTTCGACTTTGCAGGCACCGCCTTATATTTGCCGCTTGTCCGGCCGGAAGCGCTTACCAACCTTTACGGAATCAGCAATCGCAGCCTGATGGCGCATCTGTTTTATCATAAGCCGCTGCAGTACACCGTCATCTATATTATAATGGATGCTTTATTGGTTGGCGCATGGGAAATCATTGCCCTGGCAGTATCGGTAGCTACAAGAAATCCTCTGCAGCCTGCGCTGTTTCCTTTCTTGCTCTACCTGCTCCTGTATTTTATCTGCAACTGGCTTCAGATGGATTCGGTCTCGTTGTTTGCAATTCTGTTGCCCTTCCAGCCTGCGGTCAATGTGAAATGGGTTACGATTGCAATTTACTTCTTAGCTGTCCCCATCGGCAGCATGACTATGTATTTCTTGAAGCGGAATAAGAGTGATGTGCTTTGACAATTTATCGGCAATTTCGGGTAACTTATAGAAAGCGATTGCTGGTTTATTCGCTTTTGTGCGTTGCGCTTGCAACCGGCAATGCACTTTTCTGGCTGCATAAATGGCATGAACAGGGTGTGGAGCTGTGCTTTGCCGACACTATGATGACAGGCGTTCAACCGAGCTTCCTTTTAATGCTGCTGATTCCCCCGACGCTTGGCCTTGTACACCAACTGAAGTTCATTTTAGAGCAGCCCTTTGTCATTTGTGCGTTAGATAATAGAGCACGGCTTGCCCGCAATCTCCTTGCTGCGCTCCTTTTTATTGCGTTCAGAGCGGTGATGGCGGTTTCAATCCCGTCCATTGCATTGGGTGCTCTGCTGTTTCGAGGTGGCAAACCTTGTACATGGGAAAGCGGAGCAAGCTACTATGCCTATATGACGGGCCAAACGTTAATAACCCCTGTCAAAACAGGCTCCTTGATTGTCTGGCAGGCTATGACGATCTGGCTCACAGTCTTGCTGGTATCGATTCTTTTCCTGTCAATCAATCTTTCCTGCGAATCGCACCAACTCGGAAGCATACTCTCATGGGGCGTCTGCCTTTTGGCTTTGTGGATGTGTTCGTTTCCTGTTACACCGAAACTATATAGGCTGCAAAAGAGCGTTTCTTTCTCCGTGAATCGAATTGCCGAAAATACAGTTTGGCGCCATTTTCTCTCAGGCATCTGTATTCTGTTTCTTGAATCTCTGTTTCTGCACTTTGCTGTTACCAGAAAGGACTTTTTAAGGTGAAGAACAGTTTTATTCGATTGCTCCTGCGGGATATCAAGAACTATATCCGAACGAATCGTTTCTTCCTGATCGCGGAAGCAGCGCTGTTTTTGATTGGCTGCATGATTGCGGATATGCAAAAGCCCGATAGCTACGGCAAATATACTACCATTCAATATTATATGCAGATATTTCGGGGCTGCTATCCGTTTACGGATGCCAGAACAGAAGTGTTTCAGGTTCCACTTACATGGTTTACACTCATGTACTTTTGTATTTACACTGCTCTCTTATATCCGATTCGGGACGCCAGCGGGGCAGGCATTCATGTTCTGCTGCGGGCAAAGAGCAGAGCCTTGTGGTGGTTCAGCAAATGTCTTGCGCTAACCGTGTGGAATCTGCTTTACTTTGCAGTCGGCTTTTGCTCTGTATGCGTATTCTGCTTTTTTACAAATGGTTTGTCTTGCTTTACCATTTTGCCGTATGATGTATTGCCTTGCGATGCTTTGACCTGCCTTTTGCCTTTCGGTTTTGCGTTGGCAATCTCGCTTCTTGCCTTTTGCCTTTGCATCTTTTGCTCTTTTGTCTGGGGACAGGTGTTTGCCATAAGTTGCCTTGTGGCCGTCTCATTCACTGAGTTTCCATCTCCTTTTCTCTGCTATGCCATGCTGATTCGCTGTAGAGCCATGTCTCCCGCTGGATTCGACGAAAGGGCAGGCTTGCTTTTCTACCTTATATTTGCCGGAATCGTATGCTTCATCGGTATGTTCCTGTTTTTACAACTTGACTTGTTTCCCGGACTTCAAAGGAGGCCGCAATGAAAGTTGAAATCAACCATCTTACCAAGGTGATTCAGGGCAATGTTGTTCTGGATGATATCAATGCCTGTTTTTCCTGTGCTTCCGGCGAAAACGGGGGACGCATTTACGGGATTCAAGGAATCAATGGAAGTGGCAAAACCATGCTTATGCGCGTGATCTGTGGCCTTGTGCTTCCCACAATGGGCACCGTGTCAATCGATGGAGAAATCATTGGTAAGGGTATCTCATTCCCGCGAAGCATTGGCCTTTTGCTGGAGAACCCAATCTTTATCGATGAATTCACTGGCGCAAAAAATCTTTCTCTTCTCTGTGATATCAAACGACTTGTTTCGCAAGCGCAGATTGGCGATACGTTGCGTCGTGTCGGACTGAACCCATCCGACAAAAGGCCCTTCCGCAAATATTCTCTCGGCATGAAGCAGCGCCTTGGAATCGCAGCCGCTATCGTTGAATCACCTGATCTGATTCTGTTGGACGAGCCATTCAATGCGTTGGATGAGTCGGGAATAAAAGAAATACGTGACCTTTTGCGTGAACTGCGCCAAAAGGGAAAGCTGATTGTGCTGACCTGCCATGATCGCCAGCAAATGGAATCGCTTGCGGATGAAATCATAGCGATGCGTGAGGGCCGGATTGTGAATGTGGACAAGAATTGCCACGAGGAGGTTTGAAGTGAAAAACAAACGACTTCATCATCGTGCGATTCTGCTTTTGCTCCTTTTGCTGGTTCTCTCTTTCGCAATCGGCCTGAGAATCACACGCTTAAATGGTTCTTATTTGGCAACCGAGGATTGTTATGGGTATCCGCAAAAGCCTATCGAGTGGAATGGTCTGAAAATAGAATTGATCGGTGCTGAAATTGTTGACGGGGAAGCATTTTTACAGGAATATAACATCGATCGGGAATCAATTTTTTCGGATTCCCTGTCAGAAAAGTACGCACTGTTTCATATATCTGTGACGAAGGTGTCGGATTCCCCATTGTTGACATACTATCGTTTTGATTATTGCGGAGCGGAAAAAGATGGCTGGCGAAATTTGGTTTCCCCGGAAATTTTCGAATCGCTGAACCCTCTGGCAAAAAAGCCGTCGCAGCTATCCGTAGGTGAAACCGAAGAACTCGCAATGGCGATTGGACTCCATAAGGATGCTTTTCGCAATACGGAATGGAGTAACCTTTCCACTTCCGATATAAGCCTCGTCATGTCTGTTTATCCACAAAAAGTGATTCTGCAATCTTCATGAGAGTGAAAATACACAGGAAAAGCAGCTTTGCCCCCAGTTCTGAAGCGCTGTATGGGGTATCGTACAGGCCTAAACTTAGGGGGCAATGGGTGCCGGTGCTCCGGCTACTCGCCGCTGCGGCGCTTGCGTGGGTGCTGATCAACGCCTTGGTCGAAGCCTACGGAGTGGGCGGGCGCAAATCTTGATGCGTTGAATCTTTGCAGAGGTCTGCAAATTAGAACTGCCGCTGCCTGGCTTCAAATCGAGTGTTAGCCGTCGCCGCGTTTGTTGATGTATGCCATAGTTAAGCCTCCTCAATGCGGGCAAGCCATGCGTCAAAGCTGGCCTTGCTGACTCGGATCGAAGTACCTATATGCAGCACACGGAAATCCGTTGTTGTGTTGCACAGTGTATAAGCTGCCCGCAGGCTGATGGACAGCATTTGGGCAATATCCTCGACCCGATAGACAAGCGCGCTTTGTTGCGTTGACTTGCCAATTTGTGTCGGTCCTATGGCATTGGTTTGAGAACCTGTCTCTATTGCTATCCCAGCCAGAACCGTTAGTATATTTGAATGGAACGACCCAGTGCTGGTTCAAGCTAACGGGTAAGCAGTGACAAATCGGAGGAATACCCTGGTCGATATAGCGCTTAATATGGGTATCTTATTAAATAAACCCAAAATCATGTTGCAGACTACTGTGCGAACACTAACTCCAAGGGGTTCATTCTCACGCCGTTTTGCATCACCTCAAAATGCAGGTGGTTGCCGGTGCTGTCGCCGGTGCTGCCTACATAACCTATAATCTGCCCTGCCGTTACCGCTTCACCTGCGGTAACGGCAGTTTGCGTCATATGGGCGTACCGCGTGGAAAGTCCAGCGCCGTTATCCAGCAGCACCTGATTGCCGTAGCTGTCGTTCCAGCCGCTGACCAGCACCGTGCCGCTGTGGGCAGCCAAGATGGGTGTTCCCTCCGGTGCGGGAATATCTGTGCCGCGATGCCCGGCATTGCCGAAGGCGTCCACTTCCCCGAAGTGGCAGGATATATAAGTGTGCCCCGGCAGCGGCCAGCACAACTCGCCATCGGCAACAGCAATCCCGCCGCACAGAGCAAGCAGGCTGGGGCGCATTTCCTCGGATAGCAGCTGGTGCAAAATGTCTTTTTGGTCTTGGGTGAAATTGTACAACTCGGCCAGTTCATCCACAGTTTTGCTGCTGACGGTGATGTGCAAAATATAGTCGGTCTGCTGCTCCGGGTCGGGGTCGTCCTCGGTGGGTTCGGGAGTGGTGTCTACTTCTTCGACCTCGTAGGTGATCTCGTGCATAGCCCAAAAGGTGTCTTGGATGCGCTGCATTTGGGCGGCATTGATAACGACAACGTCGCTATCAGAGTTGAGGTTGGTATGTACTGCAAAGATGGCCAGCACCTCCGGCCAGTAGCTTGCCCATGTATGACCGTCCTCGTAGTCGTAGGTGATGGTGGTTTCGCTGCACTCCGGGTGGGCGGATACGATGTCATTGACGGCCGCGCCGAAGTCGGCGTTGGTGTCGGCTACGATTTCGGCAATAGGGATGCTGTTCGGGTCGCCGGATTCATCGGCAAACAAGATGCCCATCGGGGAGCCGATCACCGCCGCAGCCGCGCCTATGACCATCGCCAGCAACAGCACCACGCCGCCCGCACCAAGCAGCGCCAACAGCGATTGCGCGGCGTGCCGCACAGTTTGGGAGAGCAGGGCTTTGATTTTGGCTGCGATATAATGAACGCCACGGCTGATTGCTTCAACCGTGGCTTGTTTACTGCTGATTGTGGGCAGCTTGGGTGCGTGGGTAACGATGGGAGCGGTATTGCCCGCCGCTGTGGTTGCCGTCTGCTTTTGCAGATAGCGGCGCACAGCCTCGCGGGTCAGGTGCTGCCGCTTTAAGTGCTGCTGCATTTGGGCTTGGTAAGGCGGCGGTGCCGGTGTGGCCGATGACGGCACCGGGGCTTGCGGCGCTGGTGTTTTGGCTGCGATGGCCTTTTGCCGGAAGCGCTTCTTTTTGAACATTTCCCTGCGCTCGGTCTGCGTGGGAACAGTGACTTTCTCTTTTTCAGTCGGTTTTGATGCAGATTGGGTGCTGCCCTGCAAGGTGAGATTTTTCCGCTTCTCCTGCATTGCACGAAACTTGCGGTAGCTGATGCGGGTGGTGCTTTTGGCGGTGTTGCCTGTACGGGCAGCCACATCGGAAATGCCCTGCTGCACCTCGGTTTGTGCGTATTCTTCGGGTAATTCCTGCCGCTGCTCGGCGGCGCGTTCGCCCTGCGCCTTGGCCCGCATAAGTGTTTTGCGCACAAGCTGCTTGCGCTTTGCTTTAATTCCGGACATCGTCAATTACCATATCGTCCAACTGGCGCGTATATTCCGGGTAGCGCAGTTTTACGGCCTCGTACATATACGGCGCAAAGGAACAGTCGAACAGGTCATAGGGTGTGCAGGATTTGTCAGAGTACCCATTCCAAAGGTTATAGGCAAAACGGGTCAGCTTGACTGTGCCGCCGGTCTGCCAACCGGCGGCCAGTGATTCCGGCTTGATTTCATCTTTTTCAAAGTCGAAGCAACTTTCAATGTTGTTGCGGAGTGCGGGTACGGCAGTCAGGGTGTAAATCAGTGCGCGGTGGTAGCTGTCCATTGCCTTGCAGCGGTTGAGGTGGGTTAAGTATGCCCTACGGTGGGCAGGGGTCATAAACTTAGGTTCGGTCATGGTGGTGTCCTCCTGCTTTCTTTATATATGAGGTTATATTTTTGAGATTCTAAGGCGGGCGACACCCCGCCTTTTGTTTGTGTAAAATCATGCTCTTAGCGATCTCCGTGGTCGATGGGTTTGATTTTCAGCTTATTGCCATCGCGCTGGAATTGCTCGTACTGTTCAGGAGTGCATTTCATCGGCAACAGGCCGTGCGGCGTGGGGAGAAAGACAACAGGGTTATGATACAGCCTTTCATATAAGAAAACCTGTCTATCAGTCAAACTGATAAAGTCTTCTCCGCCATTGCCGCAGACCACAAAAGAACCTGCAAGAAAATCTGTATGTCCGTAAAGCCGGTTAGGCGGCAAACCGTCAATCTTCCCGGAGTCGTTGCAGATAACGCAAACGCTATCTCTCCACGGACGGCAACATTCAATATCACCGCCGACAAGCTCCTGCAATGCCCTTAATGTGTTGGGAATCGTGCGTTCCTCCGGGTATTTACCGGGCTGCACATACAGCACGCGGATTTCATTTTCACTCATAGGATTCACTCCATTTCACCGGGTTTGGTCGTGAGTAATTTGTATGTTTTGGTGTCTTTCGGTTGAGGGTTATTGAATGGGATAAGGCTGTTGCCCATCTTGATAATTCCCTCACCGGGTTGGGCCAACAGCAAATATTTCCGCTGCGGCTCGGACAAGCCGTACAGTTCTACTACGCTGTCAATGTCCTTGGTCTGACGCAGCATAACTACAAATTCGGAGTTTGCCAGCATTGCATAGGCTGTGTCATTGGTTAGGCAGTCTTGCACATTCTGCGTGATGCCGGTGGCGTAGGCGTTGTACTTCCTAAAACGTTTCCAGCTTGTGTACAGGAAATTGGCGCTCAAAGAATCGCGCAGTAGCAGATAGATTTCGTCAAAGTACACCCATGTGGCTGCTTTTGGGTCATTGCGTTCGTTGCTCATCACGGCGGTATTGATGTACTCCAGCATGGACAGCATGGCAACTGGCTTTAGCTGTTCCCCCAAGCTCTGGATGTTGAAGCAGATCAGGCGGTTGCTCATATCCACATTTGTAGGCTGGGCGAACACCTGCATACTGCCGGTTGCGAAAATTTCCAGTGCAAGTGCCAATTCTTTGGAACGGTTGTCGCCCTGACTGTTCAGCGCCGCCCACAAATCCTTGATGGTCGGGCAAGGCGCTGTGTATTTAGATTCGATAAGCGGTTTGTAAATGCTCCTCAATGCGCGGTCAATCAGACTTCTATCTCCGGGCAGAACATTTTCTTTTTTCATAATCTGTTCGCACAGGCTCAACACAAACTCTGCTTTTGCCACATAGGGCGGGATGTCCGTGGATTTGTCTGGCTTAAAGTCCAGTGGATTGAAATAGGTGCTGCTATCCACCGAGATATTGACTACCTCGCCGCCCAACTCCTGCACAAGCGGCGCATATTCATTTTCGGGGTCTACGATATAAAACCGGGCCTTGGTAAAACGCAGATACAGCATAAGGATTTCCAGTTTGACGAACATAGACTTACCGCCGCCGGATGTCGCCACAACCATTGCATTGCCGTTGACGAGAGTTGTGCGCAGCCCGATGATAAGATTACCTGTGACCGCGTTTCGGCCATAGCAGATGCCGCCCGGAGTGAGAATTTCTTGCGTATTGAACGGTACAAGTGCTGTCAGCGATTTCGTCAGCATCGTGCGCACACTCTCGATGCGGCGCAAGCCGTAAGGCATGGCCGTGTTAAAGGCGCGTTCCTGCTGAAAATACAACTCGGTGAATCGGCAGTTATAGTTTGCCGCCGTGGTTTTCAGTGCATCGGTTTCCAGCGCGAGATCTTCCAGTGTGTCAGCAAAGTAAGTGACGGTGAGCAGGCTCAAAAACATCTGCTGGTCGTTCTCCGTCATTTCTTTGCGGATGTTGGCAATGATGCGGTCCTGCTCCTGCGTCCGCTGCGGTACGGAGGAAGTGAAGTCCAGATTTTCCACGGATTTCTTATTGAAACGGACTTTCTCGGCGTCGGTTTTCATCTGTGCGCTGTCGATTTCCTTGAAAGCATCCTCGGTTTCCACTGGTTCAATGTCAATGGATAGAACAATATACGGCACTTGCTGGAGCAGTGCGGAGATAAACTTATCATCAAGCTGCTGCGGGTACTCGCTGATCGTCATGCACTTGGCATAAAAATCCTCAATTTCAATATGCTTTTTGCAAAAGCGGATGCAGTCCGGGGCGATAGAATCGCGGAAGTCCTGCCCCAGTTTGGCGCAATTATCAAACTCGAAGTTAAAACGACCCTCCTCGGAAATGCGGAAAAACTTGTGCAGTACCTCCAGCCGTGCGCGGTTGTCCAGCGGCGTGACGGCACATTCCAAGGCAGAAAATGCAGACAGCAAATGCCCCTGCACCTGTACAAAGCGTTCGCGGGCCTCTTTTACGCCGGGTTTGTTCGTGGACACGATGATGTACTTATGCTGCACCACATTTCCATTTTCGCGGGCGTTGGCCTTGATTTGGCGGTTGCGTTCGGCGCGGAGGGCATCAAAGCCGTCGTTCTCGCGGTGGTACAGCACATCACGGGCAAAGGCTTTTTCATCCATGCGCTGGCTGACGATGCAGACTTGCATCCAGCAGTCAGCGGGGATGCCCGCGTAGACCGTGCCAAGCTGCATTAGAATATTCTGCTTGGCCGCGTCACTCTGCATGGCGTAGTTGATGTCGCTGATTTGCCACATCAAACTGAACACATTTTCCGATTGCCAAACACCGTCTGCATAGATTCTGTCGATGGGGATGCTCTGCTGCACCGAACGCGGCATTTTATGGCTGCCGCGCGTTTTTCGCGTAGATGCGTACTCACTTAGTCTCAATGCTTATCACCTTTTTTCTTTTTGCAATATTTGTTGTCGGTTTTCCATAGCCGCCAATCGTTTCTGATAACTGTGCTGTCTATTACAACAAGCAGGAATTTTTCAAAGGTCAGACAGTCATAAGTGAAAAATCCTGCTGCTGCAATCGGCGCAGCGGCCACAATGCAGACCCAGCCCGCCGTTTCATGACCCAACAGCGGGGTCAGCCCCAAATAGACCGCAACTGCCACGGCAATGGCCGCGCCGGAGCAAATCATCTGCCGCAGATTCAGCCCCAAAAAGATTTCCTCTTGGTAATGGCGGATTTCTTTATTTATCGGAATTTGCATATTACAACCCCATCATTTCATGGATAATTCGGTCGGAGCCTTTTATCAGCCCCACAAGTACGAGCATATTGAACACGGTTTCCGCAAGATAACTCCACACAATAGTGGTCGCTTCACCGCTGGTTACTGTCGGCGTACTGACAAACGCCGAGTAAATCACACAGGCCAGCACAATGACCGCACCCTCTAAGCACACGCCAACATAACTTTTCAAAAATGATATGCCCACGGATTGTGTGCTTTCCCCAGCAAAAGCCGCCAGCGGCAGCGGAGCCAGCGCTGTGTACATATACAAACGGAAGAAGCGGCCATACACGGTAAGGATCATTACAAAGGAAAGCACCGTAATGAACAAGCTGCCGAGAATCGTTACGAGCCATAGCGGTATGCTGGCGAGAAATCCCACATTTTCGATAGCGGTCTGCATTTCTGCGGGCAGCGACACCATAGCTTCCGAGATACCGCCCATGCTGTCGGCCATATCTGTGACGATGCCGTTACAGATGGAAAACACATTCAGCATAATGTCCATGCCGTATCCCACAAGTGCTTTTGCCGCCACAAAGCGGAGAAAGTAATGGATTGCAGCTTCGGGGCGTTTTAACTCGTGAAAATTCATTGTGTTTTTGCATAGCGATATAGCAAAGAACAGCACGACCAGTGCATAGCCAATGCCAACCATACCATTGTGCAGTGTCTGCATCACGCTCCACACTGCGCCGCCCTTAAAAGTTTGGGGGCCGGTTGTCACCAGCCCCCATAACTCGCCCAGCTTTCCATTCCATGTGGAAAATGCATTGTTCAGATTTTCGACGATCCAGTTTTGATTCAAGTTTTCACCCACTTTCAGATAAAAGAAAACAGCCGACAGAAAGTCTGCCGACTGCATAGCTTAATTAAAAAAATTGTTTGTTATTAGGGTGTCCATTGTAGAAGCAACTGCATCACACACTTCATCAAAGCTGATGGTGGAAGCGTAGTCGAAATCTTTTCGGTAATTATCCCATTGCCTACGCATAATCTCGCTGTTTCGCACCGCTTCCACAATTGCTCTATAATCTTGCAAAATCGAATCAGAGCCTCGCTTACTGGCTGTAGCCATCAGTGCCGCCCCTAAAGCGGGAAAGTCTATATTTTCTGCTTGCAGTTTGGTAAGGATATAGACATCATAATAATCTCTTGGCCGGGTATTCTGGTCACTGCGAGATATTACAGTCTCCAGCTTTTCCGCCAGAATGGTGGCCAAATTGTATGCCATAACTTGAATATGACGATCTTCCAGCATCAACTTGTAGTCATATTGAATTTCGCGTGGTGTAATTTTATCGCCAGTAGTGATGTCCAGCTTTAAGGGAACTGCCATAGGCGGAAAATCGGCTGTCAAAGCTACGCGGTATCCAGTATATTCATCACCCTCCCGGATTTCACCAATGCTTTTGAATGTAAATGTGATGTCATCGTCAACAGGAACGGTGAGAATCTGCTCTATCATTTTTTGGACGGCATCCTGCGTAACTGGATAACCCTTTATGGTTGCATCCATATCCATTGTCGCTCTGGAGTTCAGCCCCACCATAGAGGAAATTAAAAAGCCACCTTTGATAATGTAATTATCCCGATACGGGGATAATGATACCCGCTCCAAGAATCGTTCCAGCATATAATTTTGCAGAACAAGCTGTGCGGAAATCTGGTTTTCTTTCGCCAGCTTTTTCATAATCGCTTTCAGCTGCATAGCGTTTTTCATAATAGTACCTCCAAATAAGGACGCAGCCGTTTTTCTACGCGTAGTTGATGAGCATATTCCGAAAGCAAAGGAATGTTCTTATCTTTGCGGCCAGCGTACCGTTTGAATGCATCTGTAATGATCTGAATATCCGTGTGGCTGATGGGCTTTAGAATTTCACATAGGGTTTTTTCTGCATTGTAGGCCCGGACTGTATTTCCGGCAGGGGTGTCAACCAGCGCGATTCCAAGACTGTAATAAGGCTCTTTCTTGCAAGAGCATAAAATTCCCGCTGCTTTTGGACTGGATGTATTATATCCATAGGGAAATGCCATGTGAAACTTGTGTGGTGTCCTGTCAGTCAAATCATGCAGAAACAGTGCGGTATCCAATGCAAATACACCACGCTTATATCGCTCTTGAATGGATACAAATTCATCCTCCCAAACTTCCGGCAGGGTATATACCCCACGGGAGACCTGATCTAATCGGCCTGTATCGGCCAAATATTTCAAACTTCCGCGTGATATTCCGGCAGAAGAAATCATAGCAGCAGTTACGATGCCATTATTTTGGGAAGCCAACTCTATAATCTTCGTTGTAGAATCCATAGCACACACCTTCTCTCGAATTGACTTTTACGCTAAACATTATACGCTTATTTAGCATAAAAGTCAACGAGACGGCATCGCTTACAGAATCATATCAAGAATATCCTTTGCAAAGTAAATGACCACGCCGCCGAAGAACGTCATAAATCCTTGCGCCCTCTGGCTGGCATCGTGGCCTTTGAGGGCAAGGCCGATTTGCACGATGCCGAAGCCCAGCAGGATCGCGCCGATGGCTTTGATGGCGCTGAACACAAAGTCGCTCAGATTGTTGATGGTCGTCAGCGGGTCATCTGCAAACGCAGGCATGGCCATAACAAAAGCAGCGGCAACCACCGTCGCCGCCACAAGATAAAGGCGCTTGATTTTGCGGTCAGTCACCTTGGTCGTATTGAGAGAAGTTTTCTTCATTTTCATAATGATTTTCCTCCGGGTGTTTTTCTAAGTAGTCGAGCTGTTCGTACATTTCTTCGGTGATTTCGGGCGCTGTCGCGGCAGCAACAGCGTCCATTGTAATAGTAGCGGCGTCGCCCATATAGTCGGGCGGCATTACATAAGGCTCACCTCCTGCATCGGGTGTATATTTTACATTCGGGTGGTGGAGCAGATTATACTTTTTGTCGATGACCGGGTCCTCGCTGCGCATCAGCAGCAGGCACTCATCGTCACGCATACGGCGGATTTCATCCGGCATACACAGTTCACGGCCAGCGGTTTGCAGGCTGTCGCTGCTGCTGCCCCGGCTGCCTTTGCCAATGCTTTGGCTTTTGGTGCGTTCGGTTTCCTTGCCGAGAATTCTGGAAAGATATTCGTAGGTACCGTATTCGTTGCCGCCGAGGTAAAGCAGGGTGTCACAGTTTCCGATTATGCCTTCCCAATCGTCTTTGAACAGGCTTTTTAGCTGGGCAATGTTCTGCAAAATAATGTCGCAGCTGATATTTCTACTTCTGCAAACAGCAAGAATATTCTTGAAATTCTTCGGTAGTGCAACATTTGCAAATTCATCCATCATCAGACGCACATGGACGGGGAGCGCACCGTTGTATTCCGGCGTGGAATCTGCCAGTCTGAACAGTTGGTCGAAAAGCTGTGTGTAGAGCATCGTGGCGATAAAGTTGAACGTGGTGTCATTGTCGGGTAGCACAATGAACAGCGCCCGCTGCTCCAGCCCCATACGCGACAGGAACATTTCATCACGAGAAGTCATTTCCGCAAACTTACGGCTGTTGAACATATAAAGATTGGCCGCAGCGGAAATCAAAATAGATTGTAGCGTCTTTTTCGCACCCAACATAAAAGACTTGAATTGCAAGACGGCGGGGTGCTGCGGGTCACGTCGCTCCAATTCTCCGAACAGCATCATCAGGGGATTCTCGACCATTTCATTCTCACTGACCTGACAATTTAGAATCATGTACATCAGCGTTGAGAAATTCTGCTCACTGGCGGGGGCTTCGTACATCAGATAGAGAATCAGCGCGGAGATCAGCAGCACCGAGGAATCATCCCAAAACTTATCGCCGCCGCTGGGGGCATCCTTGGGTTTGGTGTTGTTGACAATGGCGAACGCCAGCTTGATGGCGTCCTCATCGGTTTCGAGATAGGCCATCGGATTGTAATGGCCTTGAAAATGCACAAGGTCAAGCACTGTCACGCTGATACCTTTCGTTTCCATGATTCTGCCGAGGGTGCGTGTCAACTCCCCTTTTGGGTCCAGAAAAAGATAAGAGCCAATCAGTTGCAGCGCGTTGGGCTTCACATAAAAACGTGTCTTGCCGCTGCCGGATCCGCCGATTACGATAATGTTGAGATTATGTTTATGCGCGTGGCTGTCGGTGCTGAAGCGTACGTTCTCGGTCAAGATGTAGTTTTCTGCCGGTTGCTTTGTGTTCCGATATTTTAGGTTAAGTGTGTGGGCGCTGCCCCACTTGGCCGTGCCGTGCTCTGCGCCGGGGTGGCGGTCTGCTTGGTCGAGCATATAGCAGTAGACGGCCAACGGATAAAGCACCAGCACCGCCAGCAGAAATTTTGGAGTGCTGGCGCACCATTTCAATGCCATAGGATTGTTGAGAATAGAGCTTAGTACAACGGTGATTTCTGCCAGCCCCTGCGCCTGTTCAGTTGCCTGTGCCAGCGCTGCGGCAGCAAACAGCAGCGGTATCAGCAACAGCCCGTACAGAATAATTTCTGTGCGGCGGTCTTTGTTCGGGCGCATGGATTTTAGCGGGCCTCATCCCGCTGCGGTGAGCTTTGGCCGCGCTGCAGGCCATGTGCCTTTTCCACAGCGTCTCCAATAGTCACAGACAGTTCCCGGATTTCTTCCAGTGTTTTGCGTTCCTCACCGGGTGGAATGTGGGTGTCCATCCCGTCCAGCGTAGCGGCAGCGGTATCTGGCATCGGCAGGGAAAACCGCCCGCAAAACTCCACCGAAACGGCCATTGCTGTTTTTCGCAGATAAGGCGCTTGGGAGATACCCGGCGTGTGCTGCTCTGCGGTTGCAATAACGATTTCGGCGGGCAGCCGAGCCAGCACTTCACACTGCGGCATGGCCGTTGGAAACACAATCGCGTGTTGCTCGGCATCGTACCCGACAACGCCCTCATTTTGAAATATGATGTTGACCGGGGAAAGGCGCTCCAGTTCCTTGATGGCCTTGTCCATCTGCTCTGGCTTAATTTCAGGAATCGGATACGGCTTATTGCCGTAGGTCATGGACACATCGAAAATTGAGCCGACATTATAATAACCATTGACGCGCACAAGCTGCGGGATGCCTTTTGCCCCTTTGTTTACGCGCCGCCCGAATTTATCCCAGTCTTTGGCGGTCAATACGGCCCGCGCTTGCGGCAGGGTTTGCAGCACAAGTGCTGCATTGCCGGATGTGATATGACTGCCAAGCCGCCCCCTGCCGTACAGATAGTCGGCAAGGCGCTGGCCATCCTGCACAACTTCCTGCAATACGGATTTTTGCGCCGCAATGGTTTCTTTAAGCTCGGCTTGCTTTTTGGCTTTCCACTCCTCGATGGGCAATCGCTGTTCGTACATTTATCGCTCCTCCTTCGCAGTAATATCCTGCACTTTTTCCTGTGCCTGTGCTGCTGTCCGGGCAGCGCTTTTCAGCGCCATAATGGTTGCCCGCACAGATGGCCGGGGGTCAATATCCAAAGGATTCTTCCCGCGCGTCAGCAAGCTGTCGCCGGATTGACGGCGGGTTGGGTCTTTTTTTCGGTCTGCCGTAGTGACCTTGGGAATGGCATATCCCAACTGCTCATAGATGCGGTTCAGTTTGGCGACATCTTCGGCTTTGAACATGACGTCAACTTTTTCGTTCTGTGCCTTATCCTTGATGACCGCGAATAAAACGCCGTACTGCTTGGCCAATTCCTTAAACTGTCCCACGTCTTTGCTTTGCAGGGCAATAATTTTTAGTTCCTTGCCCTCCCGCAGCAGACGGTCAAGGCTGGTTTTGCCTTTCACTTTAGGATTTTCCTTGGCGTAGGCCAGCGATAAGGCCAGTGCATTTTTAATGCCCAGCGCAGACAGCTTAATGGCTACTTCGGTAACCTGTAAGGCTTCCCGCACCATCTGATCGGCTGCTTCGCCTCCGTTGTTCATCTTGTTTCACCTCATTTCGTTCTTCCTGTGCGGCAAGTTCTGCTTGCCGTAGTTTTTCCTGCACCTCGGCAGCATCTGTTTCGATGTCGGAACAGATGTAAACCTCATGGCGCAGGGCTTGCCGTCCGCATCCACTACGGAGTGTTCCTTTACGGTGGCGGCGTCTACCGTGGCATTTTCAATCTGTTCTTTGCATTTTCGGATTTCAGCCGGGAAGCCGATGGCAATTTTATTTTCCAGTTCATAACGCTGGCTGTCATGGGCAGCTTTCAGTGTTTTAAGACGGGTCAACTGCACGTCCAAGTCCATCTTTTCCTTGATAAGCGGATTGCCTGCCGCCAATGCCTTGACCTCGGCGTAGGACAGTGCAGCCTCGTCCATATCATCGCAGCTGCGAGCCGGAGATTTTGAGGTCATGATCTGCCCGATGAATTTTTGCTTATTTTCGATAAGCTGCCATGAGTAGGCATCAAATGTTCCCTCCGTTACATAACGGAAAACATAGACCTCCTTATTTTCATTGCCCTGTCGTAATATTCTGCCCTCACGCTGCTCAATATCAGATGGCCGCCACGGTACATCCAGATGGTGCAACGCAATCAACCGCTTTTGGACATTGGTTCCGGCTCCCATTTTGGCGGTGCTGCCCATCAGCACACGAACTGCACCGCTGCGAACATTTCCGAAAAGTTCCGTCTTGCGGGCATCAGTGTTCGCTTCATGGATGAAGGCAATTTCTGTTTCGGGGATTCCGCGTTCAATCAGCTTTGCTTTCATGTCATCGTAGACATTGAAAACGCCTGCCTTGGGCGTGGACAGATCGCAGAAAACAAGCTGTGCACTGCGTTGAGGCATGGTCTGCTCCCATATCTCAAAAATTTTGCCCACACAGATATTGACCTTGCTGTCAGGATCATCGGGCAAGTCGGGGTCGATCAAGCGCTGATCCAACGCCAATTTGCGTCCGTCGTTGGTGATTTTCAGCATATTGTCCTCATAGGGCTTTACCATTTTATTGCGGATTTTGTCGGCCCGTTCGCCCAATTCTGTCACCATCTGCTTTTGTATTTCGGAGGGCCTTAGCTGGATGTTGGTCGGCTTGCCGCCCACAAGGGCAGGGACAGGTAATTTCAGCATATCTGCTGTTTGAATGTCAGCGCATTCCTTGAACATTGCCATAAGTTCCGGCAGATTGAAAAAACGAGCAAAGCGTGTTTTTGTGCGGTAGCCGGTTCCCTCCGGCGCAAGTTCGATGGCTGTGACGGTTTCGCCAAAGGTGGCCGCCCAACTATCAAAGTTTGCAAGGCCGTTGCGTTCCAAGGTGTACTGCTGCAAATAGCGCTGCATGGTATACAGCTCGGTCATACTGTTGGAAATGGGGGTGCCTGTGGCAAACGTTACGCCGCGTGCCCCGGTGATTTCATCAAGGTACTGGCACTTCATAAACAGGTCACTGGCCTTTTGGCTCTCGGTGGTGCTGATACCCGCGATGTTGTGCATCTTTGTAACGGTCATGAGGTTCTTGAAATTGTGTGCTTCATCGACCATGAGGGAGTCAGCGCCCAGTTCCTCAAAAGTCACCACATCATCCCGCTTCGGGGCGTCCAGCAAATTTGACAGCTTGGTTTTCAACTGCTTTTTCTTACTTTCCAACTGCTTGACGGTCAGACGGCTGTCGCTGTTGTCCATGCTCTCCAACTGCATCTCCAGTTCGTCAATTTGCTTGCGGATAAACTCGGCTTTTCTGGCATCGGAAAGTGGAATCTTTTCAAACTGGCTGTGACCGATTACCACAATGTCATAGTTGCCGGTGGCGATTTTGGCACAAAACCGTTTACGGTTTGACTTTTCAAAATCGCGCTGCGTTGTCACCAAAATGTTTGCGTTGGGGTATAGCTTCAGCGCTTCACTGGCAAATTGGCCTGTCAGATGATTTGGCACGGCGACAAGTGTTTTGCTGCATAATCCCAATCGCTTTTTCTCCATCGCGGCGGCGACCATCTCATAGGTCTTGCCTGCACCGACAACGTGCGCCAGCAGTGTGTTGTGCCCGTACAAAATATGTGCAATGGCATTGCGCTGGTGGGGCCGCAGCGCGATTTCCGGGTTCATGCCGAAAAACTGGATGTGGCTGCCATCGTACTCACGGGGGCGGATGCAGTTGAACTTTTCATTGTATAGCGCTACCAAACTTTCCCGGCGTTCACGGTCTTTGAAAATCCAGTCTTTAAAAGCATCTTCTATCATCCGCTGCTTGGCCTGTGCTTCTTCGGTGGCAGGACCATTGAGCTTATGCTGCTCCTTGCCGTTTTCGTCATAGATTGTATCGTAAATTTTGGTGGCCCGCAGATTGAGTGCGTTCTCCAACAAATGATAGCCGTTGATACGTTTTGTGCCGTAGGTGTTCGTGACGCGGATATTATCGTTGCCTTGGCTCTTGTTGGAAATATACCAGTTATTCAGATATTCATTGTAACGGACAGCTATTTTCTGTTCGCGGTAGGTTGACTGAAAAAGTTCATCGGCAAACCGCTTGATGATTTCCGACCCGATCCATGTGACACCCAACCGAACCGTTATCTCGCCCGCAGTCAAGTCCTTGGGCTGCACCTGTTCCAACGCTTCTACATTGATGCGGAATGCCGGGTCTTGGTCGGCGGCAACATGAGCAACACGCAGCTTTTCGCGTACATTGCCGGATAAATACTCATCCGCCATAAGGTAAACAGGGCTGCCGTCCTCCTGTTTGCGGAAAGGCTCTACAAAAATAACGCCCGCCAGTTCCTTGGCAAGCGTTGCTTCATCTTTCCCGGTAAGGTGCATCATGTAAGGCATATCGACCTTGGCACGTTCCCCGATGCTCAGTGCCAGAGCGTCCGATGCCGTGTCGGCGTGGTCGGGTATCTGTGCAGCGCGGATAGTCCTTTTGGTGAACATATCCGACTTGCTGATAAAGTTTCCTTTTTCATCGACATTTTCCAGTGAACACAGCAAATAGTAGCTGCTGTCATCCCGGAAAGACAACTCCGCGCTGCGGCTGTTGATTAGGCCATGCTTGGCGCGGAAGGCATCATACTGGCGGTTAAGCTGGGCTTGCAGACGGTGGATTTCCTCGTCCGACAAGTCCTGCAACTGCGCATCGATCAGAGCGCGGGTGGTATCGCGCAGTTCCACCAGTTTGCGGATACGCTCGGCAGAGGCTGCGTTGGGATTACATTCCCGCATGACTGCGCCCTCACGGTAATAGATTTTATCGTCCTTTACCGTGTAGCTGAAATTACGCACAAAGGGATCGGCATCAATGTACTTGGTATCCTCGCCGCTTTCTTCCTGCATTGGAATTTCGGCTTTTGTCAGCGTGGCGGTCAGATGCTGCATGGCAGTGTCGATTTGCGTTTCCAACAACGGCTTTCCGAAACGGTCCACCGCATCGGGATCTATCGGCTGACAGGTGGGAGTCGGGCCATACGGACCGGAGACTATCTCCATCCTGCCGCAAATCATTTCAGGGTGCTCCACAAAGTAGCGGTTCATGGTAATGCCGTTGGCATCTTCTGCAAGGTGCAGCCAAGGCTCGTCCTGCTGGCGCAGCGTATCGCGCTTTTGCAGAAAAATTACATCCGTCATAATTTTAGTGCCGCTGCCCTTGAACGCATTGTTGGGCAAGCGCACCGCGCCGATAAGGTCGCAGCGCTCGGCGATGTACTTGCGGGCGCGGTCATCCTTTTTGTCCAATGTGCCGCTGGAGGTGATGAACGCCATGATGCCGCCGGTGCGCAGCTTGTCGATGCTCTTGGCAAAGAAATAGTCGTGAATGGGAAAATGCAGCCGGTTATACTGCGGGTCATTGACTTGGAAATTGCCGAAAGGGACATTGCCAATAACGCAGTCAAAATAGTTGTCGGGGAGAAGCGCATTTTCATAGCCGGTTACTTGGATATTGGCCTTTTGATACAACTGCTTGGAGATGCGGCCTGTGATGCTGTCCAATTCTACGCCGTAGAATGTGGCGTCACTGCTGCCAAAATGTCCGTGTGCGAGAAATGCGCCTGTGCCCATGCTGGGTTCTAGGATTTTGCCGCCCTTTACGCCGAAGCGCTCCAGTGCGCGGTAGATGGGGTGGATAACAGTGGCGGGGGTATAAAACGCCGTCAGGGTGCTGCTGCGGGCAGCTTCATACTCAGATTCAGACAATGCTGCTTTCAGCTGGCTGTACTCGTTCGACCATGCACTTTTGTTCGGGTCGAACGCATCCGAAAGCCCGCCCCAGCCCGTGTACTGCGCTAAAATTTTCTGCTCATCCTCAAAAGCAGGGCTGCCGCCGTTCGCTACGCGCTGCTCAATTTCTTTCAGCTTTTGGATAGCGGCAATGTTGGCTGCAAACTTTTCACGCGGTGCTGTCGGCAGGTTGTCCAGATAAGGGGCTTCATAGGTAATGAGTTCGCGGTGGTAAGGTTCATCTTCTGCCGAAAGCCGTTCTACATCCGCCATAACCTGTGCCACAAAGGGGCTGGGTTCTTCGATGACTTCGCCCACGA
>OJSC01000794.1_pt1 | contig 37784 bp, 30 predicted proteins | sample 1599361 | NCBI WGS metagenome assembly OJSC01 (sample SAMN04168656, study PRJEB22393) | human gut metagenome | biome: human gut microbiome; feature: stool | host: Homo sapiens | collected 2014-03-17 | reverse complement strand
AAACGGAATCCGCCTGTTTTCGCAAAGTGGGTACCGCTTTGCATTGCTTGCCAGTATTATCCCGAATCAGAATAATTTTGGAACAACCACCGTTCTCACTATTCCGCATGATGGAGGCGGCGGGTACCACGGAGGAACTGAAAGCCCGCAACCCCATGCGCTGGGCGGGGCTGATGAACACGCTGAAAGCGCAGGTGGAGGAAGTGCTGTTGCAGGAATTAGTTTATATCTGATTTTGGGCATAGATGAAGCCGGGATTTTGCAAGCCAGCAAGCAATCCCGGCTTTATCTTATATATTTTCCAGTTTTTTTGACCGCCGGTATTCCAATGGCGATAGGCCGAATTGTTTTTTGAAAACTGATGCAAATTTGCTTTGATTCATATAGCCGACCAACTCGGCTATTTCTGCAACGGACAATCTTGTAGAAGTCAGTAACTCTGCAGCTTTTTTCATTCGGACTTCCCGTAGATAGATGGAAATATTTTGACCAAAAACGCCACGAAAATAGTTTTTTAAGCTGGTTTCGCTGACAGAAAACTGAGCTGCCAATTCCCATGCAGGATGATGTTGCCGCAAATCGGAAGTGATAATTTTTTCAACACGTTTTGCTATATCTACCTGTGTTTCAGTAAAAAATGTGCAGGCTTGCGATGGGGGGATATTGTTAAGATTTTGTAGTAATGAAAATAGAGCCAGAACATAGATCTTCATTTGAGAAATCGAAAACGGAGGCGCAATATCAAAAAGTTCCCAGAGCTTAATCAATATTTCTTCAACTTCAGGAGTAACTGCTGAGATATAAGTGTTATCGTTTGGGCAAAAAAGTTCAATGATTTTAGGGATGTCTATGCCAAACTCTTTTTGCATCCATGTACTCTCTGTTGCCAGTGTATTAGTATCAACAAAAAGCTCCATTCCCTCATAGATACGGCGAGGATAGACATATTGCTTTTGGGCAAAACACTCCGTGAGAGAAATATCTCCATCTTTCACATATACAAAGTTTCCGTTATTCAAGATAATCTCGCAACGACCAGTCACGCAATAGTTTAGGAGCAAAGGCCCTTTTTTAATGAAACTATCTTCACCCAAATTTGGAGCTGCCCATGTCGGAGAATTTATAAAAATATACGCAATAGTAAGTCCGGGGAAAAGTTGAAAAAACGTCATAGACCCTTTTCCCTCCTTAGTTTTCATAAGTAGTTCTGCGTTGAACTCGCTACGTTTTATTGAAACGCCGGGAATTTCAATACATTTTCTAAAAATATCATCAATCTTCATTTTTAACTCCTGTCGATTTGTCTGACTCATTGCCCTTGATTTTAATCATATTATAGAATTGTAAGCGAAGTCAGTCAATAAAAAAACTCGTTGCTGTTTGGAGCCAAAAAGATGATTGGTTGTAGAGAGCTACTGCTAACTATGGTATCTTATAGAGGGGTTAGAAGACGCTAACCAGCAAATGAATGGAGGTATTCGTTATGAGTAACAAGTTACAAGCAAAAGACCTGATTAACCTCGGCCTGTTCACCGTTCTCTACTTTGTGATTGGCTGCTGTGTCGCCATTCCCATCGGCTTTGTACCTATCTTTTTGCCGATCCTCGGAGCATTGTGGTCTTTGATTACCGGCATCCCGTTCATGCTGTTCCTGACCAGAGTTAAAAAATTCGGCATGGTTACAATTATGGGAATTTTAAGCGGCCTGCTGATGGGGCTGACTGGCATGGGATTTTGGGGCGTACCGATGGGCGCGATTTTTGGTCTGCTGGGAGATTTGATCTTGAAATCCGGCGGTTATAAAAGCGCCAAGAAGAGCCTGATCGGGTATGCGGTGTTCAGCCTTTGGATGGTTGGTACATATATCCCCATGTATTTCATGGTTGAGGATTCCTGGGCCAGTTTTGCGGCCAGCTTTGGTAAGGAATACGCTGACAGGGTAATGGCTGTTATGCCTATGTGGAGCATTATTCTGGTAATCGCCGGAATCTTCATTTTTGCGATCCTGGGCGGACTTTTAGGTAAGGCGCTTCTGAAAAAGCATTTTGCTAAAGCGGGCATTGTGTGATGAACGGGCTATCATTTTCAGCAACAACCGAAAAAAGAAAAGGAATCCTGCTTGATCCCCGGACAAAACTCATTCTGCTGCTGACGATTACAACACTGATGTTCAGTACCAGTAACGAAGGAATTATGAACATCGTCAAGCCGTGTCTAAGCCTTGTCCCCTTTGCTCTGATTTTGTCGGAACGCCGTTTCAAAACAGCAGGAAAATATCTGGTGCTATATGCGGTTTGCTTTATACTGGAACGGATTGCCCTTACGAGTTTGAGCGGATTACTCTCGTTCATCGTGCTGGCAGTGACATCTATCATGACGCGGTTTGCGCCCGGCATTATGACAGGTGCCTATCTGATCTCATCCACTTCGATCAGTGAGTTTATCGGCGCAATGGAGCGTATGCACATCACGGAAAAAATCGTGATTCCAATGTCTGTCATTTTTCGCTTTTTCCCAACCATCAGCGAAGAATATCAGGCCATCCGGGATGCAATGAAAATGCGGGGCATACGATTCGGCGGGAAAAATCCTTTCCTGATGGTGGAATATCGCCTTGTTCCTTTGATGGTGTCCGTTGTGAAGATTGGTGATGAACTTTCTGCTGCTGCGTTGACACGGGGGCTTGGAGCCCCCGTTAAACGTACAAACGTGTGCCAGATCGGTTTCCATGTTCAAGATTTGATTGCGATTCTGTTTTGCGTTATCTGTTTTGCCTTGTTTTTGTTTCAGCAGCAGATTTCTTTTTGACGGAAGGGGGTGAACCTATGATACGGATTGACCATGTGACTTTCTCTTATGGAGAAGAAAACGAGAACGCTGGTGGAGTCCATGATATAAATCTGACCGTAGAGGACGGTCAATGCGTCGTACTTTGCGGCGAAAGCGGCTGTGGAAAAACGACAATTACCAGGCTGATCAACGGTCTGATTCCCCATTACTATGAAGGAAAAATGAATGGAGAAGTGTGGGTAAATGGGGCAAAGGTTTCGGAACAGCCCCTTTATGATACCGCGAAAACGGTTGGCAGCGTGTTTCAAAACCCCCGCTCACAATTTTTCAATGTGGACACAACCAGCGAAATCACATTCGGGTGTGAAAATCTCGGCCAGCCGGAGCAAAGTATTCGGGAACGATTAGATAAGACCATCCGGGATTTCCGCCTGGAGAAATTGATGGGACGCAATATCTTTCATCTCTCCGGCGGGGAAAAGCAAAAAATTGCCTGTGCCGGGGTATCCATCATGGAGCCGGATGTGCTGGTTATGGATGAGCCGTCATCCAACCTGGATGCTTCCTCTATCCTGGATCTGAGAGCAATACTTGCGTTTTGGAAGTCGCAGGGGAAAACAATTATAGTGTCAGAGCATCGGCTCTACTATCTGCGTGGTCTTGCGGATCGTTTTATCTATATTACCGGCGGAAAGGTGGAAAAAGATTACTCCGCAGCGGAGTTTGAGAGCCTGACGGAGCAACAGAGAGCCAAGTTGGGGCTGCGTACCTTTATTCTTGAAGATTTGTTGCCGCCGAAAGCATTGCCCCAGGCCGGTCAGCAAATGGAACTTCGCAATTTCTGCTTTGCCTACAAAAACGAACCGGAAACGCTGCACATCCGGGAAAGTAAAATCCCCGCAAATCGTATTGTCGGGATCATCGGGAATAATGGAGCTGGAAAGTCCACCTTCTCCCGGTGTTTCTGCGGCCTTGAAAAGCGCTGCGGTGAGGTGATCTGGAACGGCAGAACTTATCGGCCTAAAGACAGACTAAATACCTGCTACATGGTGATGCAGGAAGTCAATCACCAGCTTTTCACGGAAACTGTGCTGGATGAAGTCCTGATCAGTATGGAGGAGGAAAATCAGGAGTGGGCTGAGGAAATCCTTGCCGAGTTAGATTTAATCGGCTTCAAAGGCAGACACTCTATGTCCCTTTCCGGCGGCCAAAAGCAGCGGGTAGCAATTGCCTCGGCAATCGCATCCAAGCGTTCTATCTTATTTTTTGACGAACCGACCAGCGGTCTTGATTACAAACACATGAAAGAGGTTGCCAATGTCTTGAAACAAGTCAGGGATGCAGGCATTACCTTGTATGTCATTACCCATGATCTTGAGCTGCTTTTAGATTGTTGTACGGATATTGTCCATTTTGAGGACGGTTCCATCATCGACAAATTTCAAATGGATGAGGCCGGTCTTGAAAAAATCCGAAACTATTTTATAAAGGGGGTGCCTACAAAATGAAGGAAGAAAAGAAAGAGTCGCCCATAGGCGTCTTATGGGGATGGGGCAAGCCCTATCACGGGAAATTCATCGGCAGTATTATCCTTGCGGTATTAGGCGTGGCCTGCCAGATGGTGCCCTATTTCTGCGTGGCGCATATTGTCACACTGATGCTGTCGGGAGAGCAGGATTTTTCCAGTTATATGACGGCCTGTATCGTTGCATTGTGCGGTTATTTGGGAAAGGTTGTTTTCGCCAATCTTTCAACAGTCATTTCCCACACAGCGACCTATTACACGCTGCGTGATCTGCGGGAGAATATCACCGCAAAGCTGGCTCGCGTCCCGATGGGGACGATTTTAGATACTCCGTCCGGTCAGTATAAAACGACGATTGTTGACCGGGTGGAGGGAATGGAGCCGACCTTTGCACACCTGATCCCGGAAATGACCGCAAATGTGCTGGTTCCCATTGTGATTGTCGTGTACCTGCTTATTCTGGACTGGCGTATGGCGCTTTTGTCCCTTGTCACTCTCGTGGTGGGCCTTGTGGTTATGTCCGCCGGTATGAAAAACTATCCCGTCAAGTGGGAGGGTGCTGTCAAGGCAGGCAAGCAGATGACAGACGCCATCGTGGAATATATCGGAGGCATTGAGGTGGTGAAAGCGTTCAGCCAATCCGCCGGTTCCTACAAAAAATATTCTGACGCGGTGAATTACAACGCCAACTACTATGTGGACTGGATGCGGGAAAATCAGAAAACCATGAGCGCCTATAACGCCATCCTGCCCTCGGTGCTGATCTGCGTACTGCCCTGCGGCTTTTCGTTCTGGCTCTCCGGAAGCCTGGAACTTTCCACCTTCCTGTCCATTGTGATTTTCTCTCTGGGCCTTGTTGGGCCGATTATTGCGGCCTTTACCTTTACGGACGATTTGGCCGTACTGGGGACAAATGTGGAAGAAATCAGCCAGCTTCTGAACGCCGAAGAACTGAACCATAAAGAAACGCCGATCAAGCTGGAAGATACCGGCATTTCTCTTAGGTCTGTGTCGTTTTCCTATGACGGGACAACAGAGGTTTTGCATGATGTGAATCTCGCCATCCACCCCGGAACCATGACCGCCCTTGTAGGGCCGTCCGGCTCCGGCAAGTCTACGGTGGCGAAGCTGATTGCCGGGTATTGGGATGTTACATCCGGCAGCATTACCCTCGGCGGCCATGAGCTGAAGGATATGCCGCTGTCTGAAATTGCAGACCAGATTTCCTATGTATCTCAGGACAACTACCTGTTTAACCGCAGTATCCGGGAGAATATCCGCATGGGAAGGCCCGGTGCCACGGACGCAGAGGTGGAGCAGGCAGCCAAACAAAGCGGCTGCGACGCCTTTATCCGCAAGCTGGATAATGGCTATGATACGGTTGTCGGCAGCGCCGGTTCCCATCTTTCCGGCGGTGAACGCCAGCGGATTGCCATCGCCCGCGCCATGCTGAAAAATGCGCCGGTTGTCATTTTGGACGAGGCAACTGCCTATATCGACCCAGAGAATGAGGCGCTGGTGCAGAAAGCCATTTCCACTTTAACTGTCGGCAAGACCCTGATTGTGATCGCACACCGGCTGTCTACCATTGTTGGCGCAGATAACATTGTTGTGGTGAAGGATGGAACCATCCACGCACAGGGTACGCATGAGAAGCTGCTGGAAACCTGCCCCCTCTACCGGGATATGTGGCAGGCGCACATCGGCGCGAAAGACCAGATGTAAGGGGGTGTTGTCAGATGTATGGAACATTGAAAAAAATCTTTGCTTTTGCAGGCAGCAAAAAGGGGCTTCTAAAAAAATCCCTGTTATTCTCATTCCTGTCCGGGCTGTTTTCAGCCATGCAGTTTGCCGCCCTCTTTGTAGTGATCGGCGCGTTAGTATCTGACAACCGGGATGGAAAGTTTATCTGCATTTCGCTGGGAATTATGGCCGTTTCCCTCATTGGGCGTATCATCACGACCTATTTTTCCACGATGGAGCAGACGGAAACCGGCTATTGCATGGTGGCGGAAAAGCGTATCCACATCGGAGATCGGCTGCGCTACATCCCGATGGGCTACTTCAACAAGAATAGTATCGGGAATATTACCGCCATTGTCACAACAACTTTGGGTGATGTAGAGAACTCAGCAGCCCGTGTCCTGGTGTCAGTGCTGGGCGGTTTTTTCAACTCGGTTGCCCTCGTCATCGTCCTGTTGGTATTTGACTGGCGGATCGGTCTTGTGGCCGCTGCCGGTGTCCTGATTTACCTTGCGGCGGCGGAACTGGCTCTTCGCAAATCTGCCGCGCTCAGCGGGGTGCGTCAGCACACACAGGAGTCCCTTGTAGAGTCCGTGTTGGAGTACATTCAGGGCATGGGGATTGTTAAAGCATTTGGTCTTGAACGGGACAGCACGCAGTCTATTGGCAGTGCAATTAAGGCGAGCTGCCGGGATAACCTGAAATTGACAAAGGCCAGCGTTCCCTATGACGCTATCAAACAGGCTGTTGTCCGAGTGTTCAGCGTCCTGTTGCTTTTGGCCTCGGTCTGGTTCTGGCTGGACGGCTCCCTGCCGCTGGCCTACGGTCTGATTTTGGTGATTGCTTCTTTCATGGTGTTCAACGATTTGGAGAACGCCGGGAATATGGCCTCTTTGCTGCAAATGCTGGCGGCCTCGATGGATACGGCAAACTCCATTGATGACACGCCGGTAATGGACGAGAAAGGCGCTGATATTACGCCGAAGTCCAGCGAGATCGTGTTTAACAAGGTGGATTTTTCCTACGCAGACCGTAAGATATTAGATCAGGTCAGCTTTACCATTCCCGAAAAAACGACTACGGCCATTGTCGGCCCTTCCGGGGCAGGAAAGACAACGATGTGCAACCTGATTGCCCGTTTTTGGGATGTGAATGCCGGGAAGATTACCATAGGCGGTACGGATGTACGAGATTTCAAGCTGGACAGCCTGATGAAGAATATCTCGATGGTGTTCCAGAGCGTGTACCTATTTGCAGATACGATTGAGAACAATATCAAGTTTGGCTGCCCGGACGCCACCCATGAGCAGGTGGTTGAGGCGGCGAAGAAGGCTTGCTGCCATGACTTTATTTCTGCCCTGCCGGATGGCTATGACACTGTGATTGGCGAGGGCGGCGGCACTCTGTCTGGCGGCGAGAAACAGCGGATTTCCATCGCCCGCGCCATGCTGAAGGACGCACCCATCATCATTTTGGACGAGGCGACAAGCAGTGTTGACCCGGAGAATGAGGATGAATTGCAGCGTGCTATTGAGGCACTAACCCATGACAAGACTATCATCATGATTGCCCACCGTCTGAAAACCGTCCGCAACGCCGATCAGATCCTTGTACTGGACAACGCTCATATCGTCCAGCGCGGCACTCATGCGGAGCTAATCCAGCAAAAGGGCCTGTATGCCGATTTTGTATCGGCCAGACAGGAGGCCATCGGCTGGAAGCTGGCTCAGTAAAGGAGGTTCAGATGAAACTTCATGCGTCCGGGGAGGACTACCTGGAAACCATCCTTGTTCTCCAAAAGAAACTCGGTATGGTGCGCTCCGTAGATGTGGCCCGGCACATGGAGGTGTCAAAGCCCAGCGTGTGCCATGCAGTGGCTACCTTGCGGGACGGCGGCTTTCTTATGATGGACGAAGATCACTTTCTCCATTTGACCGATGTGGGCCGCGAGGTGGCTGAAAGAATCTATGAACGCCACTGTTTCTTTACCGAGCAGCTTATCGCCGCAGGCGTTGATCCCAAAACTGCGGAGGCCGACGCCTGCCGGATTGAACACACTATCAGTCAGGACAGCTTTGAAAAAATCCGGCGTGCACACGAACAGGAGAGGTAAAACTTAAATTCTACCGTCGCTTCACACTAGTAGCCAAAAGGTAGTCGGCGGTAAAGTTTATATCCCCATACCTGCCGGTCATTCGAGAGTAAGAGCGGCCATCCGTGCAGGATGACCGCTTTTACTGTATCCAGAGAATTCCGACTACGCGGGGCAGTGTTTATTTATCGTCTCTCAAATTCTCTGCGCTTTGGCACAATGCAATATACCGCTCCGCTTCTGCATCACTCTTTCCGGCAAAGAAATCTGCCACAACTTTTGGAATTTCACGCGGTTTTTCGTCGTGAAACACCACGGCGTCAAGGCTGATTCTCATCTCCTTGGAAATGAGAGCCACGGTTTCAAACTTCGGATTGCTTTTGCAGTTTTCAATCTCAATAATCGTGCGCGTACACATGTTCAGTTTTTCAGCCAGTCCACGCTGTGTTATCTTCTGCTGGATTCGCTTCTCCCGAAGTTTGAGGGCAAAAAGGTCAAGAAAGTTCATTGGAAATCACCTCTACTATATTGTAGGGTGAGCTTCGCTTCACTTAAATCTACATGTAGCTCATATCGGATGAGCTACAAATCACATTCGAGGAACTGGAGATTATTTTATGAGAACACGGATGAACAGGAGATGCTGCTAAAGCCACTGGCCTCAAAGTAAAAAAGTATAAGCACCGAAAAGCCGTTCTCTTGAAAAAGCGCACGGCGATCCCGCAGACGAGCTGCACTCACAGAAGTGAGTTGCAGCTCTCTTTTTACGCGGTATGGTTCATCCGTGATTTAGCCCCTCCGGGGGCAGCAATATTCCCTTGTGCTTTCGTGCGCAATCAAGGCGCTCGTGCGGGCAATGATGTCCGTGCGAGCGCCTTTTTTCTTTTTTCTGTCGGCTGTCGTTCTCCGCCGGTGTTGGCTTGGCTCGCCAACCACCCAACACTGAAACGGAGGATCAATATGTTCAACAGAAAAAGCATCTATGCACTGAATAAGAAAGACCCCGATGCCATCGTTTATATGGACGCCAATGAAGTCATCGTCCGCCTGACCCGCGAGGACTTTGCCAGCGAGAAAGAATTTCTGAAATGGAAAGCCCTGTCGGACGAGGACTATCACGCCTCCGAAAAGGAAGCTCACGTCTATGCCAATCACACGCTTGCGCTGGATGAGCTATCCGAGGAAGCGGCCTCCATTCCTGCCGTGGATGTCTGCATGGAGCAGGCGCATGACCGGGCAGAGGCAATCCACCGCAGCGTCAGAAAGGTCACGCAGATTCGGAAGCACCTGACGGATACGCAGTTCCGCAGGGTGTGGATGTATTTCGTGGATGGGATGACGGTTGATGAGATTGGCGCAGCCGAGGGTGTCAGCCATCAGAATATTTCCAAGAGCATCGGCGCGGCGATGAAAAAAATGAAAAAACTTTTCCCTGATTGCTGAAAACAGGGTGCAAAAGTGGCCCAAAATCGGCGATAGGTGAAGGGACATTCTCCACGAAGCCTTTCACCGAACGTTGAAAACTGAATAGACCATGATGCAGGCACAAAACCCGCGTGATAGCGGCATAAGGTGCGCCGCCACGACGTTGGCTTCAAGGAGGTGATTCCGGAAAAGCCGTCCGAGCGATCTACGCAGCCTTAGACCCGATTCGGCAAATCGGGCGCGATGACAGCGCGGCGGATAATGAAACTTGCTCACGCCCTCCCACAGACTTGAGGGGGAACCCTGCGGTATGCGCCAGTAAAAGGTTTCCATGCAAATCATTGATTTGCGTGGAGGAGCCGGAACAGCAAAATGAATGAACTTTCGCTGCAAAGCGGAAGCGAATGATATGGAGCTTGTGACGGCGAGGCAGCGGTATCGTGGAGTTATGACAGCCCTGCCAAGGGCGGCCTGCATCATGCCCACTATCCGGGGCGCGTGGCAAATAGGATAGTTCTTCTCAAATGGACAAGCAGAGCGGCTGCGCCGGTATTCGCCATTATGTTATGTGGCTCCAATTCTGCCCGCGCAGCCGCCTCTCAAAGTCAGATACCATGCGCTGACGGCCTTTCCCGTCAGCGCATTCATGTGACCTTGAGGAAACCCACCAAACCGAGAAAGGAGATCGCCATGATGCAGCCAACGCCAAACGAAACCCGAACCCACACGGATGAACTGGTGGACATCCGGGAAGTATCCGTAGACAAAAATCTTCCCAAGGAAGAACGCATTGCCGCCTTTATCCGCCAGATCAAAAATCCCTACCGCTTCCGCTGCGGCGATTTCGTGGTAAACGCCTGCTTTGCCGGAAACGGCGTTACGTTGGAGGAATGTCTGCAAGGCATTTTGCGCTGAGCGACATCCTCGCTTTTTTCCGCAGAGAGTGCTATGATCGGTGTGGAAAAGGATGAAAACCTAATAGCCAGATAACCACTCTTTTCATGCGGGAGCAGTCCGGGAGAAAGGAGTGCTTTTTCATGCCTAAATTCAAAGCCACCGCTTATATCCGCCTGTCCTACACCGACGATCATTCCAGCGAGAGTGACAGCGTTTCCAATCAGCGCAAGCTCATTGAAAACTTTGTGGAGCACAACCCGGATATTGAGGTCGTTTCCGAAAAGATCGACGATGGATACAGCGGCATCATCTTCGACCGTCCCGCATTCAAGGAAATGATGCAGGATGTCACCGATGGAAATATCAACTGCGTCATTGTAAAAGACCTCTCCCGGCTGGGGCGCGAGTACATTGAAACCGGCCGGTATCTGCGCCGGGTATTCCCGGCCTACGGGGTGCGCTTCATTGCCATCACCGACAGCATCGACACCGCCCATGACAGCGGCGATGATCTGACCGTATCGGTCAAGAACATTATGAACGAAGCCTACTGCCGGGACATTTCCATCAAGACCCGTTCCTCTCTGGATGTGAAGCGGCGCAACGGCGATTTCGTCGGTGCGTTCCCGGTGTACGGCTACATGAAAGCCGAGGACAACAAGAATTTGCTCGTCCCTGACCCCTACGCCGCCCGCGTTGTCTGCGACATTTTCCGTATGCGGCTGGAGGGCGCAAGCGCCTCCAAGATCGCATCGGAGCTGAACCGGCTGGGTATCCTCTCCCCGCTGGCTTACAAGAAGAACAACGGTCTGCCCTACGCGAAAAAGGGCTATGCGGACAAGGCCGACTGCAAGTGGTCGGCTACCACCATCATCCGCATCTTGCAGGACGAAACCTATACCGGAACGCTGGTGCAGGGCAAACAGGGGACGCCGCATTACAAGATCAAGCAGATGGAGCAGCGCCCCGCCTCCGAGTGGGTGCGCGTCCCGGATGCCCACGAAGCGCTGATTGCCCGTCAGGATTTTGAGCTGGTGCAGCGCATCAAGGGGCTGGATACCCGGACCTCTCCCAACGAGGACACGGTGTACCTCTTCTCCGGTATTCTGATCTGTGGGTGCTGCGGAAGCCGCATGACCCGCAAAACCAACCGTGCAAACGGCAATGAGTACCACTACTATTATTGTCCCACCGGCAAGAAAAAGGGCTGCGCCCATCCGGTCATGCTGAAAGAAAGCAGCCTGATCGACTGTGTGCGGGACAGCCTGAAAGCCTATATCGGCAATATTGCTTCGCTGGAGGCGCTGCTGACCGGCATTGACCAGACCAGCATCAATCAGGCGCTTGCCAAGGAATACAGCGACCACATCACCGACAACGAGCGCCGGTTGGAGCAGGTGCTGGAGTTCAAGGCAAGGCTTTATGAGAGCCTTGTGGGAGGTATGCTCACCAAGGAGGAATACGCCTCCTACAAGGCCAAGTACACCAAGCAGGCCGAGGACATCCGCGAGAGCGTCCGCGTTCTCAAGGAAAAACTCACGGAGGTGCTGGAAAACCGGAGTGAGCGCAACCGCTGGATTTCACAGTTTACGCAGTTCTCCACGCTGGAAACCTTAGACCGCAGGGCGCTCATTCACATGGTGCAGAGCATCCGCGTCCGTGGGAAAAGGGAGCTGGATATTACCTTTACCCATGAGGACGAATACAAAAAGGCATTGCAGCTTTTGGCGCTGGCAGCGCAGCAGAAAGATTACGAACAGAGAAAGGTGGGATGAGCATGGCAAGGAAAAGCAGAAAAGAAACGGCTGCGGTGGCCGTACAGGAGGCCGACGCCGCTTGCCGTGCTGCGATCTACGTCCGCCTTTCGGTGGAGGATACCCACACGCACAGCGTATCCATTGAAACCCAGCAGATGATTATTGCCCGCTATCTGGAGCAGTACCCGGAGATCAGCGTGTACGATACCTACATCGACAACGGCGCGACGGGGACAAACTTCCACCGTCCGGGCTTTCAGCAGATGCTATCAGATATTGAGGCCGGTCACGTCAACTGCGTCATTGTGAAAGACCTCTCCCGTTTGGGGCGGAATACCATCGACACCGGCTATTACATCGAGCAGTATTTCCGCATCCGCAGCGTCCGCTTCATTGCGGTCAATGAAAACTTCGATACCGCCGCCCCGGAGGATGCCCATTCCGGTATCATCATTCCGCTGCGGAACATGATAAACGAAGCCTACGCTTTGGACATTGGGCGCAAGATCAGGGCGCAGCAGCGGCAGGCCATGAAGGACGGCAAGTTCATCGGTGCGCGTACTCCCTACGGTTATCTGAAAGCGGAGGATGATTGCCACCAGCTTATCATCGACCCCGTTGCCGCCGTCGTGGTGCAGCGGATGTTCCGCTGGGCTTCCGAGGGCGCTGGCCTCAATACCATCGCCGTGCGGCTGAATGAAGCGGGTATCCTCACCCCCAGCCACTACAAGAAGATGCAGGGCAAGATCACCCACGAAAATTTGCTCGGCAGCGGCAAGTGGCAGACCCGAACGGTCGGCGTTATTCTCCGCTCCGAGGTCTACACCGGAGATCTCGTTCAAGGACAGACCAAAACCGTGGATCACCGGCAGGTCAAGGCCGATGCCGAGGAATGGACGGCGGTACGGGACACCCACGAGGCCATCATCAGCCGGGAACAGTTCGCGGCGGTGCAGGAAATTCTCAATCAGACCGCCAGCCGCGCCAAGGCGCGGGAGGTCAAAGCCTTCACGCCGAATCTTCTCAAAGGCAAGGTGTTTTGCGCCCATTGCGGCGGCAGCCTGCACCGGCAGCGGAATATCCGCAAGAAGTCCGATGATGTGTACTTCTACCATTGTCTGAGCAGGAGCCGAATCAGCAAGGATGCCTGCCCCGGTGTGACCATCCGCGAGGATATGCTGCTGGATATGCTGGCAGATATGCTTCAGGATGCGCTTGATACGGCGCTGGGGCAATACACCCTCTCCCTTGCAGAGCTGCCCCGACAGGCCGCTGACCGCGCCGAGCTGCGGGAGAAAATCACCAACCGCAAGCAGGAAATCCAGCGGCTTCGCGGTATCGTGCGGAGCTTATATGAAAATCTCGTCCAAGGTGTTCTCACCAAGGATGAATACTTTGACTACAAGGAGAAGTACGAAAGCCGCATTGCCGACCTCGCCGTGGAAATGGAACAGTTGGAGGATGGCCTGCGAACGATGGATGCTCAAACAGAGCAGCACCGGGCGCTGGAACAGGATGCCGCGCAAATCAAGACTGACCGTGTGCTGACCGGCGCACTCATCGAGCGGCTGATCGACCGCATCGAGGTATCCCACGACAAGCAGATCACGGTGCGCTATCGCTTCCAGAGCGAGTTTGAAACCTATGCGGAGGTGCTGAAACAATGCAGAAATATGTAATTGCCCTCTACATCCGCCTCTCCATTGAGGATTACAAGTACGACAGCCTGAGCATTGAAAACCAGAGTCTCGTCCTCCACGAGTACGCGGCTTCCATGCCGGAAGCTCTGAACGCGGAGATTATGGAGTTCATCGACAATGGGTACAGCGGCACAAATTTTGAGCGTCCGCAGGTACAGAAGCTCATTGAGCTGGTGCGGGCCAATCAGATCGACTGCATCATCGTCAAGGATTTTTCCCGCTTCGGGCGAAACAGCATTGAAACCGGCTACTTTATCGAGCGCGTGTTCCCACTGTTCCATACCCGCTTCATTTCCATCAGCGACGATTTTGACAGCAGCAAATTCAAGGGCGACACCGGCGGCATGGACGTAGCATTCAAGTATCTCATCAGCGAATATTACAGCCGCGATATGTCCATCAAGACCAAGAGCGCCAAGTACGCCAAGATGCAGCGCGGCGAGTATCAGAGCAAAATTTGTCCCTACGGCTACCGCAAAAGCGCCGATGGCAGAATGGAGCCTGACCCGGAGGCCGCTGCCGTTGTGCAGCTCATCTTCCAGCTTGCCGCCGAGGGCATCAACGCCTCCGCTATCACGCGAGAGCTGTTCCGCAGGAACATCCCCACGCCCGGTCAGTACAAAGCGGCGCACGGCAATCACACCCACGATATTTCCCGCTGTCACGGGATTTGGAGTGCGTCCACCATTCTCCGCATTTTGGAGGACGAACGCTACACCGGCGTGTATGTGATCGGCAAGCGGGCGGTTCTCGAAGTAGGCGGCACCAGAAGCCGCCTGAAGGACAGAGAATCGTGGTACATCATCCCCGACCATCACCCGGCCATCATAGAGAAAGCCGTGTTTGATACCGTGCAGGCCAGCCAGCTCCGCTTTTCCCAGCCCAACAAAAAGAAACGGGACTACCCGCTGAAAGGCAAAGCCTTCTGTGGCTGCTGCGGTCATGCGCTGTCCCGCACCATGCAGAAAACCTCATATTATCACTGCCGCCATTCCGAGGCGGACGTAGAAAGCCGCTGCCACAAGATGCGTCTGAACGCCGCAGAGCTGGAACAAGCGGTATTCCTGACGCTGAAAAAGCAGATGGAAGCCGCCGCACCGCTTGCCCCGGACGGTTCGCTCCGGGTGGAGGCTTCCGTACCGGAACGCGCCGAATATGAGCAGCAGATTGAGGCGCTTCAAGACTGCAAGCGCACCTTGTACGAACGCTATCTCATGGGTGAGATCGACCTGAACACCTACAAAGCAGAAAAGGCTGCGTGTGACGAGCTGCTTTTGAAAACAAAAAACGCCTATGCCGCAGTATTGGCACAGGCGAAACAGAAGCAGGACGAACAGGCACGGCAGGACAGCCGCAAGGAAGCGTCCAAGGCGATTTTCGATGCGGACACGCTGACCACCGAGCTGGCCGAGCTGCTGATCGACCGGGTGCTGGTGTACCCCGACAAGCGTATTGAGGTTGCATACAAAATCCAAGATATTTTCGATTGAGGTGGCAGATATGAAAATCGCTTTCTATTGCAGAGTGGACGGACAGGGCTTTGGCTTTATCCTCCCCGATGAAGCTGACAAGCTCCGCGAGTTTTTCGCCGAGCATCAGGATAAGCCTGCGCTTGAAAATCCATCAGGCGTAAGCTAAAAATTTTTGTCGTGTGCTTGACATACGGGTGCCTGAGATCGTGGAAGCGTATGTGCGGCAGCCCGGCATCTTTCAGAATTTTCTTGTGCAGGTTTACGATGGAATCGGGGTGATACATCTCTCTTGTGATGGGTGAGGGGAACATGTACGGGTTATTGGGATGTCTCTTATGCTCGGCGACCAACAGGTCAACGGCTTCCTGTGGGACACTGACCTTTCTGACCGATGTCTCTGTCTTGGGGCGGGAGAGGGTCAGCTCTCCGTTAGGATTTTTGACATACTGCTTGCTGACGGAGATGGTTCTGTTTGTAATGTCGAGGTCGCTCCACAGGAGGGCGGTCAGCTCACCTTTGCGCAGCCCGCTGACCAGTTCCAGATAGAACATGGGCAGCAGTCCCCGTTTCTCTGCGGCGTCGAGGTAAGTTTTGATGTGTTCCGGTTGGAGGATCTGCATTTCAAATTTCTGCACTTTCGGTGCGATGCAATCCTCGGTAGGATTGCGGAGGATCAAGCGCTCTTTTACGGCACGGTTCAATGCGTTGTGGAGTATCAAGTGCAGGCTGCGGACGGTGGCGCTGCTGAGACCCGGATTGCCGTGTCCGCTTTTGCCTCTGGTGCGGCCGCTCTCCATCAGCTCCTTTGCTTTTGCAGGTCGTGGGCAGTCAGCTTCGTGAGCTTAATGCTGCCGATGCGGGGAATGGCGTACTGCTCAATCATCAGGCGGTAGCGGTCAGCCGTGGCCGCCCGCACATTGGGCTTGGCGTAGATGTCGTACCAGCTCCGCAGCCATGTGGCCACGGTATACTCATCTGCGCGGCTGACATCGACGCCCTTGCTGGCCTCCATGGCGGCGGCCAGCTTCGCTTTGCACTCCGCCTGGGTCTTGCCCAGGACATTTTTGATGATACGCTTGCCGGTTTCGGGGTTGTAGCCAGCGGTGTGGCGACCCTCCCACCGGCCGTCTTTGCGCTTGCGGATGTTGCCCTCACCGTTGGCGCGTTTCTTGGCCATTGAATCGGCTCCTTTGCTTTTTATTAGCAAACATACATACCACACTGCAGTCTAAATAGCCACCGCCGAAATTAAGAGTTAAGGGAAAGTTATCAATTAGTTCTCGTGTTTCTCTTTGCTTACTGCGACGCAGGTTTTGCTTCGGTCAGTCTTCTTTGTAGAACAGCAGCACATCCCGAAAAGAGATGTTGCCATGGGTGGAGGCCACCTCCCGGACGCTGCTGCCGCGCATCTTGCTGTACTCGTCGCGTGTCATATCCATGTCGCCGCCCAACAGATGGTTGGTCATGTTGTGCTCCACCGCCAGCTTGAGCAGCAGTCTGCCCAGCCGTTCACCGAACACACCCAGCGTACCCTCCAGCACCTCTTGCAGTGCACGAGGCAGATATGCGCCCGTACTCTCGGCGTGCAATCGCCCGCAATACTGCCGCAAGTCCTTCTACACAAACTCGTTGCGGATGGGACAATTATCCAGCTTGTAGAACGCATCTACCTCCTGCCACACATCGTCTGACAGCCAAACGGAGTGCCTGCTTTTCCCGTTTTCATCCATCGAACTACACCTCCCTTCCGTGTGCCTGCGCCCGCCGAAAGCCTTGTAAACACGGGGCTGACGGGCTTTTTTACAAAGAATAGCGCCAAAGTACATTCGGGGCCCGATAATCAGCGTCAATCTCAAAACGCCGCAAACCCTCGTGGCAGTCCGCACTGCGGGCTGCCGCGAACGGCGTTGGCGCAGAAAAGCGCCAATGCCTTTCTCCTGCCTCTTCCTTCGTCCTCCGCAGAGCCGGGGAAGTCCACAAAAATCCGCCCGAAAGAGGCTCTGAATCCCTCTCCAGGGCAGGGACGCTGCCCCACCCCGAATGAGGCCGCACAGCGGCTCACAGGGGCGAACACGGGGCTTCTGCGACCTGTGCCGCCAGCTTCTGCTGCACTTGCTGACGCTCCAGCTCGGCCATTTGCCGCTGGTAACGCTGCTCCAAGACATCGTACATAGGGACAATATAAGATATGCACCGGGAGATGTCAAGTTGGGGCGAATGACGGAGGTTTCTCCATTGCAATATGTCATATCCTGTGTTATAATGCACTCAAACCAAATAATGGGACAGCGTGAGCCGGGTTTATCCCGGCGGCGGAATGGGGTGAGAGGCCCCGCGAGACGGTCACTGTGATGCCGGTTTATTCGGCTAAGTCAGATACGCAATACGCTGCTCCCGGGCCGCTGCCAGTACCAGGGCCGAAGCTGTTATGCGAACGCTTCACCCGGCTGCTTTTTGGCGGCCGGGTGATTTTTGCTGCCAGGCACCATGGTGCCTCATGCTTTCCAGGGAAAGCATGATAAAGATTCAAGCCGCCGGGGCGGGGGAGGACGGCAGACCCCTCCGCCCCGCTTTCCATGAGCCGGACGGGACGATGTGGGCATCGCCCCCAATGACAGCAAAAGCAACAGCCGCAAGGCGTTTACATAGAGAGGAATAATCACAAGGAGGAAAAAGAAATGAAAAAACGAATTCTTTCGTTTGTCCTGGCGCTGGTGATGGCGGTCTCGCTGCTGCCGGTCAGCGTGCTGGCGGCGGAGGATGAGCCTGCGGTGAAGTCCGAATACTCGCCGCCCGACTCTGATGTGAAAGTGATTGGAACATACCAGGTTGACGAAGATACAACGTGGGATGTTCGACTGGTCACGGTGGATTCGACAAAGTATAATTATATTCAAACACCTCTTAACACAAAGACAGGCATGATTTCAACCGAGAAGTACAAGGTTGGCGACCTTGTGTCCGGCAAATATGAGACGAGTCATTACAAAGGCTCGGAGACTTACGAGAGCGGAATCCGTCTCTACGATCAGATGAAAGACCATTTGAACTTGACTGTTGCTGACGCATTAGAAAGCACCGCAACGCAGACATGCTTCTATAACTTCAAAGTAACGGGGCGGCCTGATAAAAAAAAAGTAAAGGAAATCTATGGACTTCTCATCATTCAGTGGACGGCAGGCGAGTTTGTTGCTCTGGATAAGACGAAATTACAAGAGGCGATCGAAAATGCCCCCACTGCCGATAGCGGGAAGTATTACACCACTGGAGATACGTTCAACGGAAAGACCACCAACCCAAAAGGCTTTTGGGCAGAATACCAAACGAAACTGAAATATGCAAAAAGAACCAATACAAGCACAAAAGTAACACAAGAGAAAATCGACAATGACGTTGCCAAGCTGCAAGCCGCCATTGCCAACCTGATCCCCACCACGCAGGTGAACCCCACGATTCTCCATGAGACGTTGAGAATAATGCATGCCAGCGGATTCTACGAAGACGCAACAAAATACACTCCGAACACGTGGGCGCCCTTTGACGCGGCGCGCACGGCAGCCCAGGCGCTGCTTGACGGGCTCTTCGATGAAAACGGAAATGCCACCGCCGCCAATACAGCGGAAAGGCAGAGTGAGATAGACGCTGCGGCTGCTGCACTGACGGAGGCGGAGAAAAATCTGTATGGAACCTATACGGTGGAAAGAAATAAAAAGACCATCGAACGGATCAACACGTTTTTGGCGGAGGTGATCGCACTGGCGGATACCGTTAAGCAGAGCGATTATACCGCCGAAAGCTGGGCAACCTTTGCCGCCGCCCTGACCGCCGCCAGGAACGCCAAAGCCCCCGTGCTGACGGACACCAAGGCGGACGATGCGTCTGTTGCCGCCTATAAAAAGGTGTATGAGGATCTGTATCAGCAGTTCTACTGTGGTCTGACCCCGGTGGGCGAGATCACCGTCTCCCTCACATATCTTGACCCGGAGAAGGCGCGTCAGGGAAACGGCGCAGGCTCTCGCGCCGGCGCCGCGCAGCAGGTGACGCTCAGCGACGACTACTCCCTCTATGCGGCGGTGGACTCGCTGAAAAACAAGCCGGATAGATTCATTATCTGGCCGAATGCCAAGATCTTTATCAACGGCGTCTACGTCACCGAGTGTTATATCGACCAAGATAGTCATAGCGGTAATCATGACTGGCGGAGCGATACCGTATCCAAAAATTTGCGGCTGCACCCCGGTGACACGGTCGTGGTGGATCTCAATCTGGACCCGCAAACTGAGAACCAGCCCACCATCTACGACAGCAGCGCACAGCTGTGGCAGTATATCGACAGTATAAAGACATCGCAGTTTGTCCAGAGCAACGGGCTGGAGGTGAAGGCGGGCGAACCGTTTACCCTGACCATCCAGCAGGCAAAGGCGGCGTTGGGTCGCAGCCGTGCTGTCGAGGCGGGCGCAAACATGACCCTGTTTATCAGTGACATGGCGGAAGCCCCCGCCGATAACCACCCCACCACGAAGCAGATTACTCAGAATGAAAAAGCGGTCATCACCGATGCAGACGGCAGTGCCAGTGTGACGCTGTACCGTGAGGGCTGGTATCTGATCGCTGCCTATGACCTGCGGAAGGACGAAAAGGGCAACATCGACAGCAACGGTGACGGCAAAGCCCCCAGCCGTGCAGGTAAATACTATTCTGCAAACAGCGGCGCAGCCATTTGGGTTCATGTGAATACGCCCGACGACTTGTCCGCCGTGAAAAACACTTTGCAGTCCCAGCTGGACGAGGCGTATGCCGCCTATGCGGAAGACTATTTCCGCCCCGCTGTCTGGAGCGAACTCAAGAGTGCCTATGATACCGGCACCGCCGCTATCAAGGCTGCCACCACCTCCGGCGAGGCCAGCGATGCCCAGCAGACGGCCATCGAAACCATCAGAAAGCTGCAAAACGACACCACTGCGGAGAATAAACAGAACCTGACCACCTTCCGCACGGAGCTGAACAAGCTGCCCGACGATGCCAGCCTGCTTTCCGCCGGTGTCAAGTCCACCGTGGACAAGCTGATCGCCTGCTATGAGGGCATGAGCGACTACCAGCGCAGCCAGCTGACCGGCGTGGAGCAAACCAAGTACAACAGTATCAAGGCTTTCGCCGATACCCACGAGACCTTCCCGGAGGACAAGGCGTTCAAGCTGACGGTGAACGTGGTGGGTGACACCGACGAAGCTACCGCCGCGCTGAACGATATGACCAAGTACCTGCGGGAGCATCCTGCCACCCAGGATCGCGGCAGCGGCGGACGCCGTGACAACCCCATCCAGACCGAGCCGTTCTGCACTTTCACGGCAGCCATCCCGGATAGCACGGAAGTGACAACGGCCGCCGCATGGACCAAGGTGCGCTTTGTCTCCAGTATCGACTATGCGGCGTACTTCCAGACCCGTGCGGCGAATGGGACGTTTACCGTGGACGGTGCGAAATGGAGCATCAGCAATGAGAACCTGCAGTTCACCACCGATGGCCTCGGTTATACCGTCAATGGCGGCTTGACTGTCACTATTGGCGGCGAAGCCTATGAGATCAAGAGCATTACCTATCAGGGAATTGATCCCGGTTCTATAAAGTCCGAAAGGATGATTGCCTACGATGACACAGAGTATCTGGGCAAGAATAAGGACTATATCAATATGCGCTTTGAGGATGCGGTGCAGAAGTTCACCATGCCCTACAACGATGTGGCCGTGACCGTCACATGGGGGCCTGTCAGCGAGAGCATGAACGCCACCAGGACTGCCGCTCTCTCCCGCCTGCAAACGCTGTATAACAGCCTGGGCGACAAGGCGAAGGCCGCCTATGACACTGGCGTGAAGGCCATTCAGGCCGCCGCTACCGCCGCCGAGGTGGACAAGGCGTATCAGTCCGCTGTGGTGGCGATGAAGAAAGCCGCCGACAACTACGGCAAGGTGCAGGTCATCGTGGAGAACACCACCTTTACCAGCGATCTGTGGCCTGACGGTGAGGAATACTGGGACGGCGAGCTGGTCAACGAATGGATCGACCTGAACGCCGACAGCACCATGATGGGCTGCATCGTGGCGGCGCTGGAGAAGAACGGCTTCACCCAGACCGGTGCGGAGAATGGCTATATCGCCTCTATCGAGGGACTGTCCCAGATGGACGGCGGCGAACAGTCCGGCTGGATGGGCACACTGAACGACTGGTTCACCAACTTCGGCTTCAAGGAGTTCACCGTGGAGAACGGCTCGCTGAGCAACGGCGACGTGATCCGCATCATGTATAGCCGCAAGGGCCTGGGCGCCGATCTGGGCGGTACATGGGGCAACTCCGACACCACCCTTGCGGCGCTGGACATCCAGGGCGGTAAGCTGGCAAGCGCTTTCACCCCCGGCGAGGCCGGTGGGCTGTACGAGTACACCCTGACCATCGAGGGCGAAAGTGCTGACCTCCGCCTTACCCCCACCGCCAGCAATAAGAACTTCCTTACCAAGATATTCCTCAATGAAAAGGTGACGGATAGAGCCGAGGGCAGCAGCTTCTATAAACGCACGGAGAGCATCCCCGTGAAGGCGGGCGACACGATCTATGTCGGCTGCGGCGTACGGGCGTGGCCCAGCATGAACAATCAGGAGGGCAACACGCAGGAGAATGACGGCACATGGTATGTGCTGCGGGTGGTCAATGCCAACGCCGGCGCAGACTATGTGACAGGGCTGATCTCCCAGCTGCCCGAGGCCGCCGCCGTGACCTACGCAAGCTATCAGAAGATCGCCGGGGCTGCCGCCGCAGCGCGCAGTGCTCTTGATGCCCTGAGCAAGGATGAGCAGGCCAAGGTGAGCAACCTCGCCAAGCTGGAGAAGGTGGAGGCCGCGATCAAGGGCTTCCGCGCCATTGACGATGTCAGGGCACAGATCGATGCGCTGCCCGATGCGGGCAAGGTGACGCTGGCGGAGCGCGATGCCGTCAAGGCGGCGCAGGATGCCTACGATGCGCTGAGCGCGGAGCAGAAGGAGTACCTGACCTTCGCACAGGTTGCCAAGGTCACGGCACTGGCTAAGCGCATTGCGGAGCTGGAGGCTGCCCCCATCAAGTCGGTGGAGGCATTGATCGACGCCATCGGTGAGGTGACGCTGGACAGCAAGAGCGCCATCGACGAGGCCCGCAAGGCTTACGATAAGCTGACGGCAGCGCAGCAGGCGCGGGTGAGCAACTATGCGACCCTGACTGCTGCTGAGACGACCTATGCCAAGCTGGTACAGGACAAGGCCGATCAGGATGCGGCAGATGCCGTGATCGCCAAGATCAACGCTATCGGCACTGTGACGCTAAAGAGCAAGAAGGCTATCGACGCAGCCCGCAAGGCGTATGACGGCCTGACCGACGCGCAGAAGGCTCTTGTGCCCGCCAGCGTGGTCAAGACGCTGACCGACGCGGAGACGGCTTACTCCAACCTGCCGCCGAGCCACAGCTCTGATGATACGGCGGACAGCACAAAGCCTGCACAGTCCAGCCGCACCGGCGATACAGGCGTGCTGGTTTGGGTCATCGCCCTGCCCGTGGCGCTTCTCGCCGCAGCCTTCGTCCTCAAGCGTAAGGAGCGGGAGGCGTAAGCCAAAAAGAAAAAACCTAAGCGGCAAAATAAAACAGTAACCCCGGGGCCTCTTGCATAACAAGAGACCCCGGGGGTTTTATTTTTTGTTTGCGGCGGTGCGATATTGGAATAAAAAGTGACGACACTGATTTCAATTTTCTGCTTCAGATTTTGCAAAAACTATGGTATACTATTTAAGAGGTAAGGATCGTGCAGTTTCGACCGTTCGTTTATGATGCTACCAATCAGCAGGTGCCTGTAGCGATTAAACCAATAGAACCACAGGATGCTGCCACAACGATAAAAGAACCCCGGTAGCAGACGGATTGGACCAGCGAGTATATCTCAAATTGACCCATACGGGAAACGACTGCGAAAATAAAGAGCCGTCGGGCGGGAGAGCTTTTCTCCGCCCGGTGGCTCTATACTTTTAGCAAGGTACCCTTTTATTGTCTACAGCAGCGCAAAATGGAACGATTTTCGCCCCGCCAAAAGCTGACCCACACCGGCGCTGCCTGCGGTGCTGACCCACACCCTGACCCACACGTGGAAATGCTCGGAAAGGGCAAAAGATGAGCGGACGGAATATCCGTCCGCTCATCTCTTTTAGATTGGCTTACATCACCTGCGCCATGAAGCTGCCCATGGTCTGGGCGGCTTCATCCTGTTTTTGGCGAGTGGCGTGGGTGTAGGTGCGGAGAGTGAACCCCGCATCGTAGTGGCCCAGCATACTGCTGACGGTTTTTACATCCACACCGTTTTGCAGGGCCAGTGTGGCAAAGGTATGCCCTTACGGTATAATTACGACAAACCGGAAAAGCCCCGTATATCAAGGGTTTTCGGTTATCTGGCAAGGTTTTTCATCCTTTTCCAAACCGAAAAATCGAGCCGCGAAGTAGTTATATCGTAGGGGGTGTTATAGTAACGACAAAAACTAAATACTGTTTGGGCGGGCTGTCAGCCCGTCCAAGAAATCAGGACATTTCCTCTGAAAAGAAGAAATGTCCTTTTTTTGTACCCAAAATCAGATGCCGACAGGAGGAACACAATGCCTGAAAAAACCGTGCAGAAGGAACCGGGCAAAAAGCCCGCGCCATCCAAAAAGCCGAAACCGCAGCAGGAAGTAGTTGTTCAGATTTCGCTCTCCGAGCTGCATCCGTTCCCGGATCACCCCTTTCAGGTGCGGGAGGATGCGTCCATGCAGGAAACCGCCGAAAGCGTTAAGGAATACGGCGTCCTCGTCCCCGCGCTGGCGCGGCCACGGGAGGACGGCGGTTATGAGCTGATTGCAGGCCACCGCCGCAAACACGCCTGCGAGCTGGCTGGGCTGGCCACCATGCCCGTCATTGTCCGCGACATTGACCGGGACGCTGCCACCATCATCATGGTGGACAGCAACCTTCAGCGTGAGAACATTCTCCCCTCCGAACGCGCCAAAGCCTACAAGATGAAGATGGAGGCCATCAAGCGGCAGGGCGCACGAACGGATCTGACTTCGCCGAAAATTTCGGCGAAGTTCCGCAGCGATGATGAAGTTGGTCAGGATGCCGGTGTGAGCGGAGATACCATCCGCAACTACATCGCCTTGACGCAGTTAGTCCCGGAGCTTCAGCAGATGGTGGACGAGAAGAAAATCGCCCTCAGTCCCGCCTATCAGCTTGCGGCGCTGACACCCAAGGAACAAGGGCTGCTTCTGGAAACCATCGACAGCGAACAGACCACCCCCTCGCTCTCGCAGGCGCAGCGGATGAAAAAGCTCAGTCAGAGCGGCGAGCTGAATGAGGACACCATGCTCTCCATTATGATGGAGCAGAAGAAACCGGAGAAAAACGACATCACCCTTTCCGGTGAAAAGCTCCGCAAATACTTCCCGCGTTCCTATACCCCGTTCCAGATCGAGAACACCATCTTCAAATTACTGGACGCATGGCAGAAAAAGCGCCAGCGCGACCAGAGCCGTTGAGCGGACAAGCAGTTTGTTTGTCCGCTATTTTCATGCCAAAAGGAGGACGCCATGTATATCAACACGTTCAAATACACGCCCAAAGATGTGAGCTGCCAGCTCTGTACCGAGTATGTGAAAAAGCTGGGCTGTACCGCCCTGCGCTGCCCGTGGCTGGCCGAGCGCATTGAGGCCGGTGTGGTCGGCTACCGCGAGGCAGTCTTAGAGACATTTCCCCATGAACGCCGCCTGTTCCAGCGCCTGAACCTGCTGATCAAGCATTATCCCGGAAGCCTCTGGAGCAACGAGCAGCATGAGCGCCGAATGCAGTATCAGTGCGCCGTGCAGGGCTACCGCCGCCGCAGGGATACCAACGCCTATTATGCGGCCATGTACCTGCTGACCTCCAACGACGACATTTACCGCCGCACGGCAAACTGCTTCTGCAAGGACGGGATTGAGTTCGGCTATGCGGTGTTGAAAAACACCTCGCCGCACAACTACGCACTGTTCATGGCAGCGCGCGACCTCTGCGACAAGACGGAGGCCGTCACGATGGCGGACTTGGCGGAACCGGAGGTCATTGACCCGGAGGCGCTGCGCCTGGTCGTCAACGCCACTCTGATCGCCCGCTATGGGCTTGCCGCCTTTCAGATCAGAGCGCGAGGTGCCGAATATGAACGCTGATGATTTTGTCGGCGGGCACAGCATCCTTGCGCTGGAGCGCTTTATGGACGAAACCAGCCACATGATTATTTTTGATGTCCTGTCGTGGAAATCCCCTGTGGGTGAAAAGGGCGAACGGCTGAGGTTGTTCCTCTCCGACGTGGGATATGCCAAGGCGCAGGCATCCGAGAGGCGCGGAGAAATCAAAATTCGCAAACACGCCGACGTCATTGAGGGGCATATCCTCCCTGACCGGAAAAAGCGGCGTCACTAAAATGATTGGAGGAATTACCATGAGCAGAGTAACAGAGCTGGAAAAAGCGCTGACCACGCTGTTCCGCAAGGGTACGGAGGTCGGCTACACGGAAACGGAGATCGACGAGTTTCTGGAAAACATCGACTATCACGCCCTGCTGCAAGCCGTTTGGAACAAGGCTGAAACGGTCTATGCCTACCGCGCAGACGGCAAAAATGCGCTGAGTCTGGACTATCGCAGCTCAGAGCTGTTCAAGCAGCGAGCGACGCTTCTCTATGAGGACGTGGGCGACAGCTATATCGGCGCGGTGTTTGCCGCCCGGTCGATGGAGCTGTGGCTGCTGGAGGATATGGGCTTTGCCGTCGTTGCCAAATTCAGCGTGAACGCCGGAGAAGGCGAATACGTCACCGAGTATCGCGTCTACAAGGGCAGCGATTGGGCAGACAGCGAGATTTCTCTGGATTTGGAGGACTTGGTGGCCGAGCTTGCCGCCCTGTGCGATCCCTACTACGAACACGAGCAGCCCATCTATGAGCTGTGATGTGGGAAAGGAGTGGAAACGAAGCGGCTTCCCCATGCGGGAAACCATTCAGAACGCAAACGGCAAGCAGTTTCACGCCGTCAGCCTGTCCGGTGGCAAGGACAGTACCGCCATGCTGCTTTTGATGATCGAACGGGATATGCCCATCGACATGGTGCTGTCAGCGGACACCGGCATGGAGTTCCCGGAAATGTACGAACACCTTGCCAAACTGGACGAGCATCTTTTCCGGGAGCGCGGCATCCATATTACCACGCTGCGGCATCCCAAGGGCTTTGAATACCTGATGTTCGACGAACCCAAGCAGAAGCCCCGCAGTCTGGAAAACCGTGCAAAGCTGGGCATCCCGCCCTACGGCAACGGCTGGCCGGGAATCCGCGTCCGCTGGTGTACCGGGCAGCTCAAAACGCACCTCATCACCAAGGAGGTCAACCGGCTCAAAGGCGAGCTGGGCGCGATCCACTATGTCGGTATCGCCGCCGATGAAGCGTGGCGCTGCAAGGATGAGCGGTATCCCCTCGTGGAATGGGGCATCACGGAGGCGCAGGCGCTCCAAGCCTGTTACGACCGTGGCTTTGACTTCGGCGGACTGTATGAGATTTACCACCGTGCGTCCTGCTGGTGCTGCCCGTTCCAGCGTATCGACGAGCTGCGGAAGCTGCGAAAGCATCACCCGGAGCTGTGGGAAAAGCTGCTGGAGCTGGATCGCCGTGCGCTGGCGCAGTTCGGCACCGGCCCGCTGGGACAGTTCAAGCAGAACTGGAGCGTAGAGCGGCTGGATACGCGGTTTGCCGAGGAGGACGGCCAAACAGGTTGACTGCCCTGCGGAAAGGATTGAAGCAATATGGCTGTATTTCGCGTTGAACGGACGCGGGATTACACGGTGATGTGCAACCATCACCTGAAAGACAGCAATCTTTCCCTGAAAGCCAAGGGGCTGCTCTCCATGATGCTCTCCCTCCCCGACGAGTGGAATTACACCACGCGGGGGCTGGCTGCGATCTGCAAGGAGGGCGTGGACGCCATCGGGAAAACGCTCAAGGAGCTGGAGCTGGCGGGCTACATCATCCGCCGTCAGCTTCGCGGCAAGGACGGGCGCATTTCCGACACGGAGTACACCATCTTCGAGAAGCCCCGAAAGCCCTCTCCACCGGATACGACTTTACCAGATACGGAAAACCCGTATCTGGATAACCCGGATACGGAGGCACCGGATACGGATAATCCCGCGCAATTAAATACTAAGAAATCTAATACTCAAAAATCAAATACTGATCTATCAAGCACTCATTCATTCTTTCTGCCTGCGGCGGACGGAATGACGGACGGATTTGAGAAAAAAGCGGAGATCAGAGAGCAAATCGAATACGACATTCTCTGTCAGCAGTATGACCGGATGCAGCTTGATGAGCTGGTGGAGATTATGCTGGAGGTTGCTATGAACCGCAGCCCCACGGTCAAGATCGGGCGGGATGCGGAGTATCCCACCGGCTTCGTGCAACAGCGCTTTGAAAAGATTACCTCCATGCACATCGAAAAGGTCATGGACGGTATCCGCGAGAACACCACCCGCGTTTGGAATACGAAAGCCTATCTTATGGCGGCGCTGTTCAATTCCGTTTCCACCATCGACAACCACTATGCCATGCTGGTCAATCACGATTTTCACGGCGGCCCCTAAAGGCCGCTTTTTTTCATGCCCGATTTTAGGAGAAAGGATTTGATACCGATGAAACGCCCCCTTGCCTACATCACCGCTCCGTGGAGCGAGAACGAGTTTGAGAACACCGAAAATGCCGCCAAGTATTGCAGGGCGGTCTATGACGCGGGCTTTTCGCCCGTCTGCCCCACGCTGTTTCTGCCGCTGTTCCTGCGCGATGAGATTCCGCAGGAGCATAAGGACGGCATCGACATGGCACGGGAATATCTGCGCCGCGCTCGTGTGCTGGTGGTTTGCGGCAGCACCGTGGATGAAAGCGTGAAAAATGACATCGCCGTGGCCGAGCGCCTGCGGATCACCGCCACCACGCTGGACGGCATCCTGACCGTCAAGGGACAGGGGCGCAGAAATGAATGAGCATCTTCTGCACCGGCTGGTGGTACCGCCTTAGTGTGTCCCGGCGTTCTCCCTGCAAATCGGAGGAAAGGAGCGTGATAAGTCATGCAGGAAGAAGTTGAACAGAGAATCGTATCCCTGATGATCTCCTGTGGGAAGCTGGGTGAACAGGAATTTCGTAAGGCCGTTGCCAAGCTGCTGGAGCAGTTGAAAAACGACCGCCAGAAGCATCAGTACAGCAAGGCCAATCCCCACGGGAAAATGACCGTCAAGCAGCTTGCCGCCAAGGATAAGGGATTGCAGAACATTGAAGTCACCGATCAGAATATCGGCTCATTCAACCGGATTGCCCGGAAGTATGGCATTGACTTCGCTCCATTCAAGGTCAAGGGCGAAAAGCGGTACATGGTGTTCTTCAAAGCGCCGGACGCCGACGCCATGACCGCCGCGTTCAAGGAATATACCGCCAAGCAGGTCAGAAAGGCGGAACGCCCCTCGGTGCTGGAAAAGCTGCAACACTTCAAGTCGCTCATTCAGGCGGCTGTGGTGGACAGGACAAAGCGGAAGGAGCTGGAACGATGAAGCAAGTCAACGTCAAAAAGCTCATCCTTCCCAATATTCCGTATGTGTTCATCGCGCTGCTGGCCACCAAGGTCAGCGAGGCGGTGCGGCTGGCTCCCGGTTCAGACGCTTCCACGAAGCTCCTGAACATTATGACCGGCCTGAACACGGCGTTCCACTCCCTTGTCCCCAGCTTTCATCCCATTGACCTGTGCGTGGGCGTTGCCGCCGCCATCGCCATTCGGCTGGCGGTCTATATCAAGGGCAAAAATGCCAAGAAATTTCGCAAAAATCTGGAGTACGGCAGCGCCCGTTGGGGAACCGCCGAGGACATCAAGCCCTACGTCGATCCCGCATTTGAGAACAACATCATTCTCACGCAGACGGAGCGGCTGACGATGAACAGCCGCCCCAAAGACCCAAAAACGGCGCGGAACAAAAATGTCCTGATCGTCGGCGGCAGCGGTTCGGGCAAGACCCGCTTTTGGTTGAAGCCCAATCTGCTCCAATGCACATCAAAAACCTATCCCACCAGCTTCGTCGTCACCGATCCCAAAGGGGACATCGTGGTTTCCTGCGGCCATGCGCTGCAAAAGAACGGGTATCAGATCAAGATTCTCAATTCCCTGAACTTCAAGAAGTCCATGCACTACAACCCGTTCGCCTACATCCACTCGGAAAAGGACATTTTGAAGCTGGTCACGACGCTGATCGCCAACACCAAGGGCGAGGGCAAAGCCGGTGACGATTTCTGGGTGAGTGCGACTCGTTCGCTGGCGGTAAAAAGTCAGCGGACAAACAACAAAATACCGTTGTTTGGATAACTGGTAATTTGACAGGTGGAATGACGGGGTAACGCCCTGAAACGCCTGCCCTCGGTGGGCGTGCATCGGCTGCAAAGCCTGTGTACGAAGCCCCACGACAACGGCTGAGAGCAACCGTAGCCGCCGCCAGCGGTGGCCGAAAGCAGTCTGGAGGCAGACTGTGTTGCCTATAGGCCAAGGGTCTATAAAATACCCATGGTTAGAATGTTCGCCGTAGCGGGCGGACTGACGAATCCGCGAATGTACGGGTCTATAAGAAGACCATATAGAAATGTATGGGTGCGTTCAAGCGCAGCCGGTGTGGTTTAGTAAAAATTTTTCCTATGAACGACCATGATGTGTTACAGGCACATCCCAGCCGGCAGGCTCATAGCGGAAACCTAAAGGTATCAATGCACAGATAGAATTACCGGAACGAGGAAAGGCAGCGGCTTTCGCAAGAAAGAACCCGGCGAAGAACAATAAGCGGGTGAACCGCTGCTGAAAAGTAGTGATCGAACCGGAGAAGTCCCTGTAATGGGGATGGAGGAATGGTCACAAGTCGAATTGTGGAAGCAGGCATTATTCAATCCAATCATAAGGATTCGAGTAAGACCAAAAGGGTCACTGTTCCAAACCGGGAGGTGATGCCTTATGCCAAAAGAAAGGAAAAAAGTCCTGTGTATGGACGCCCAGCGGCACGCCGAGTATTACGGGATGCAGCGGACATTTGACGAACTGTACGCCAAAAGCAAAGCCGGAGAAACTTTCACCGGCCTGATGGAACTGGTATTAAGCCCGGACAACATCATGCTGGCCTATAGAAATATCAAGACCAACACAGGCAGCTGCACAGCAGGAACAGACAAGCAGAATATCGGTGACATTGGACGGCTTCCACCGGCTGAGGTCATCGGTAAGGTCAGAAAAATCGTCACAGGCAGCGAACACGGCTATCGTCCCAAACCTGTGCGCCGGAAAGACATTCCAAAGCCAAACGGCAAAACCAGGCCGCTGGGTATCCCCTGCATCTGGGACAGATTGGTGCAGCAATGCATCAAACAAATCCTGGAGCCCATCTGCGAGGCAAGGTTCAGCAACAACAGTTATGGGTTCCGCCCGAATCGGTCAGTGGAACACGCAATTTCCCGTACTTACTCCCTGCTGCAACGGGCGCACTTACACTATGTTTTGGAGTTTGACATCAAAGGATTCTTTGACAATGTGAACCACAGCAAGCTCATCAAGCAGCTCTGGACGCTGGGCATCCAGGACAAGCAGCTTCTGTTTGTTATCAAGCGCATCCTGAAAGCGCCTATCCGTATGCCGGACGGCAGCACCGTTTACCCGACAAAGGGAACGCCCCAGGGTGGAATTATTTCCCCGCTGTTGGCCAATGTGGTGCTCAATGAGCTGGATCACTGGATCGACAGCCAATGGTTGGAACACCCTGTAGCGACCCACTATGGTAAATGGCGCACCATCCGTGCCTCGGAGGTCTTTGACAAGAGCTACGGCTACCAGAAAATGCGGAAAAGCAATCTCAAAGAAATGTTCATTGTGCGCTATGCGGATGACTTCCGGATCTTCTGCCGAAACCGAGAGGACGCGGAGAAGACCATGGAGGCTGTCACAAGGTGGATTACCGAACGGTTGAAGCTGGAGGTCTCCCCAGAGAAAACACGCATTGTCAATGTCCGAAAGCGATACTCCGAGTTTCTCGGCTTCAAAATCATGGTGTACCGCAAGGGTGGAAAGTATGTCGTGAAGTCCCATATCTGTGACAAAAAGCTACAGTTGGAAGAAAGCAAGCTCGTGGAGCAGGCAAAGCGCATTGCAAAACCAGCCCAAGGGCGGACGCAGCCGGACGAAATCGGCCTGTTTGACGAAATGGTGCTGGGTATCCAGAACTACTACAGGGTTGCTACCTGTATCAGCCTGGACTGCCGGAGAATCCACCGCAGAGTCATGACAGTGCTGACCAACCGTTTGAACACGGAAACCGGCTGTCAGCTCGTCCGGGAAGGCGGTGCTATGACGGACAGCGAAGAGGAGCGTTTCGGCGCTTCTCAAATGGTGCGGTATGTGTCCGGTATCAACCGGCCAATCTACCCCATTGCGTTCATCAAGTATAAAACCGCAATCGGAATCAGCGCCGCCGTCTGCTGTTTCTCTCCGGCGGGGCGGAAAAAGATACACGATAATCTGGAGATAGATACGACCTTGTTTGCGTATCTGCGAGAACATCTGCCGGAAGGCCACAGCTTGGAATATGCCGATTGCAGGCTCTCCCTGCTGTCTGCCCAGAAGGGCAAGTGTGCTATCAGCGGCGAATGGTTCTTGCAGCCGGACAGCATCGTGTGTCACATGAAAGTTCCTAAGGAGCAGGGCGGCCAGGAGCGATACAGCAATCTGGTGCTGCTCCACAGGCGGTATCTGCCATTGCTGACCGACCAGGACACCGCCGCTCTCAAGAGCATCTGCAAACAACTGGCTGTAACAAGAAAACAACTGACCAAAATCAACAGCCTGCGTAACTCCGCAAAATTAGCGGCAATCTGAACAACTTTCTATTGGTGATTGATTAAATGCCTGATAACACAATCGATGGAACGCCGGATGCGGTGAAAGTCGCATGTCCGGTGTGGAGTGGGGGAAAATCCGGCGATGACTTCAAAGGATTACCTATCACTATAAGCGGAAACGCTGCTCTACACCGCCCTCATCGGCTACATCCACTATGAAGCGCCGGTGGAGGAACAGAACTTCTCCACGCTCATTGAATTTATCAATGCGATGGAGGTGCGCGAGGACGATGAGGACTTCAAAAATCCGGTGGACTTGATGTTCGAGGAACTGAAAAAGCGCAAGCCAGACCACTTTGCCGTCCGCCAATATGCCAAATTCAAGCTAAGTGCAGGCAAGACAGCTAAGAGCATCTTGATTTCCTGCGGCGCACGGCTGGCTCCCTTTGACATTCAGGAGCTTCGGGAACTGACGGCCTATGACGAGCTGCAACTGGACACGCTGGGCGACCGGAAAACCGCCCTGTTCATCATCATGTCCGATACGGATGATACCTTTAACTTTCTCATTTCCATGTGCTATACCCAGCTTTTCAATCTGCTCTGCGAAAAAGCCGATGATGTGTACGGCGGGCGCTTGCCGGTTCATGTCCGCTGCCTCATTGACGAGGCTGCAAATATCGGCCAGATACCGCGACTTGAAAAGCTGGTTGCGACGATCCGTTCCAGAGAAATCTCCTGCTGCCTTGTCTTGCAGGCACAGAGCCAGCTCAAAGCCCTGTATAAAGACAGCGCGGATACGATCATCGGCAACATGGACTGTTCCATCTTTTTGGGTGGTAAGGAACCCGGTACGCTGAAAGAGCTGGCGGCGGCGCTGGGCAAGGAAACCATCGACAGCTATAACACCGGCGAGAGCCGTGGCCGCGAGGTTTCCCATTCGCTGAACTATCAGAAATTGGGCAAGGAGCTGATGAGCGTGGATGAGCTTGCCGTGCTGGATGGCGGCAAGTGCATCTTGCAGCTTCGCGGCGTCCGCCCGTTTCTGTCCAACAAATATGATCTCACCAAGCATCCCCTCTACCGCTATACAGCGGATTATGACAAGAAATACGCCTTTGACATAGAGCGTTTTCTGTCCCATCGCCTCAAGCTCAAGCCGGATGATGCAGTTGAGGTGTATCAGGCAGACCTTTCCGGTGAACCTGTCGCCTGACGGCGGCAGCCTGCTTTGACAACGACTCGATGAAACTTCGTGGAAGAAATGTACCCTCCAAAATCTAAATACATTTTTTCGGAGGTACTATTTATGGCTTTCTTCAATTCTGCTGTTGGTGTTCTTCAGACCCTCGTTGTGGCGCTGGGCGCTGGCCTCGGCATTTGGGGTGCGATCAATCTGCTGGAGGGCTACGGCAACGACAACCGTGCGATGCGTTCCTGACTGAAAAGGTCAGGCACAGGTCGAAGGACGAATGAAGTCCAAAACCTTGGAGAACTGATATTTCGATGGATGAAATGAGGGGGTAACGCCCCGAAGCGTCCACACTAATACTCCGACTGGCATAGGTGCGCAACCGCCGATTGTCAGAAGCTCGGTGAAGTCGGCAGAGAGATGCCGTAGTTTTGGCTGCAAGGCTGAAATCGAAAGCTGTCCAGAGGTGGATAGCGCATCCTATATGCCGGGTGTCAGCCGCACATGGTTAGTATGTATGGAAATACTGACGAACTTCTGAATGTACAAGTCTAAACGTTGATACCATCGAAACGGTGGTACTCCTTATACGGAGGTATTCGTGGACAAGTAAAAATGGTTGTTATGAAAGTCCATGTGCCGTTACAGGCGGCACGATTCGTAAAGAATTGAATACAGGCTTAGAGGAAGAACCTAAATGCGGCCCATGATAGAAATATCGGAACGCAGGAAGCTGAAAACATTTAGCCTGTTGCAAGGCTGCGAGATGGTGGATGGGAATACCTTCGTGAGAAGGCAATAACCATTCTTTGTTTCAGTGAAAGTAGTGGCGTAGTACCTATGAAGCCGTGAAAAAGTAAACGGTGGAGGAAAGGCCACAAGTCGAATTTGGCAAAAGAAGCACACACAAAGTGTCGCAAGCCCTGTATGACCAAATTCGATGGAACGCCGTGTGCGGTGAAAGCTGCACGCACGGTGTGGAGCCGGGGAAAAGCTGGAGATCATATCAAATGCTTACCTATGGCTATCTGGTGCTAAATCTCAGGGCATGAAGCAGCTGATGGCCGGGGGCGGGGTGGCCTTGATTGGCATTACCCTCGTGCCGCTGCTGTCCGGGCTGTTCGGCTAATCAGGCAGCTCGTTTGCTTCCCATAAATCCACGGAGGGTGCCGCTTTCTGGCGGCATCCTCCCGAAAGGAGGGCAACCCTATGGATTTCTTATGGGATAAGATCACGGAATGGCTGAAAGAAATGCTCATCGGCGGTATCGTGAGCAATCTGTCCGGGATGTTCGATGCGACCAATCAAAAGGTTGCCGAGATCTCCGGTCAGGTGGGCTTATCGCCGCAGGCATGGAACGGCAGCATTTTCAGCATGATACAAAACCTGTCGGAAACCGTGATCGTCCCCATCGCAGGCGCAATTCTCGCCTTTGTGATGACGCTGGAGCTGATCCAGCTCATTACCGACAAAAATAACCTCAACGACATGGACACATGGATATTCTTCAAGTGGGCGTTCAAGTCCGCTGCCGCTGTCCTGATCGTAACAAACACATGGGCGATTGTGATGGGCGTGTTCGACGCTGCCCAAAGCGTCGTTGCCAGCGCCTCCGGGCTGATTATCGGCGACACCAGCATCGACATTTCAAGCGTCATGGTGGGTATCGAGGATCGGCTGATGGAGATGGAGCTGGGGCCGCTCTTCGGCCTATGGTTCCAGTCTCTGTTCGTGGGCATTACCATGTGGGCGCTGACCATCTGCATTTTCATTATCACATTCGGAAGAATGATTGAAATATATCTCGTCACCTCTGTTGCCCCCATCCCAATGGCGACCATGATGGGCAAGGAATGGGGCGGCATGGGGCAAAACTACATCCGCTCCCTGCTGGCGCTGGGCTTCCAAGCGTTCTTGATTATCGTCTGCGTTGCCATCTACGCCGTTCTGGTGCAGAACATCGCGCTTGTGGATGACATCATCTACGCCATCTGGACTTGCATGGGCTACACGGTGCTGCTGTGCTTCTGCCTGTTCAAAACGAGCAGCCTTGCCAAGTCCGTGTTCAATGCGCATTAACGGGGGTGATACCATGCTGACGCTCACGCCCGTTACCCTTGCAGCAGCGAACACATTTGTCAATGCGCATCACCGGCACCATAAGGCAACTGCGGGGCATAAGTTTTCCATCGGCTGTGCCAAGGATGGAGAGCTTGTCGGTGTTGCAATCGTAGGCCGTCCGGTAAGCCGGTATCTGGATGATGGCTGGACATTGGAGGTCAATCGCCTTTGCACCACTGGTGAGAAGAACGCTTGCAGCATCCTTTATGCCGCATCCGCGCGGGCGGCAAAGGCAATGGGATACCGCAAGATCATCACCTATACGCTGGATAGCGAGAGCGGCAGCAGTCTCCGCGCCGCTGGTTGGAGCTGCGCAGGCATGGCAGGCGGCAAATGCTGGACAGGCAGCCGTAAGCCCGTCTCCGCTTTGTATCCGGCGCAGATGAAACTTCGATATGAAAAGCTCTTATAAAGGGGGATTTCTATGGCCTATGTCAACGTCCCAAAGGACTTAACCAAAGTAAAAACCAAGGTGCTGTTCAACCTCACGAAACGACAGCTCATTTGCTTCGGAAGCGGCGCGCTCATCGGCGTACCGCTTTTCTTCTTGCTCAAGGGCAGCATCGGCACCAGCCCCGCCGCCATGGTGATGATGGTGGTGATGATCCCGGCTATGCTGTTCGCCATGTATGAAAAGAACGGTCAGCCGCTGGAGGTCGTCATCCGCAACATCTACCGCGTGTGCTTCCAGAGGCCAAAGCAGCGCCCGTATAAGACCAACAATTTTTATGCCGTTCTGGAGCGGCAAAACCAGTTAGACCGGGAGGTGTATCAAATTGTCCGAAAAGAAAAAGCTGACCCGCACCGAACGAAAACAGATCGAAATCGCCATCGCAAGAGCGAACCGAACGGATAAGAAAGAAAAATCGGCGCAGGACAGCATCCCGTATCAGCGTATGTGGCCGGACGGCATCTGCCGTGTGACCGACACGCGCTACACCAAAACGATCCAGTATCAGGACATCAACTACCAGCTCTCGCAGAATGAGGACAAGACCGCCATCTTTGAGGCGTGGTGCGATTTCCTGAACTACTTTGACAGCTCCGTGCAATTCCAGCTTTCCTTTGTGAACCTCTCGGCTTCGCAGGAAACCTTTGCACGGAGCATTTCCATTCCGCCCTGCGGGGACGAGTTTGACGGCATCCGCGCCGAGTACGCCGGTATGCTGCAAAATCAGCTTGCCCGCGGCAACAACGGCCTCATTAAGACCAAGTATCTCACGTTCGGCGTTGAGGCCGACAACCTCCGCGCTGCCAAGCCCCGTTTGGAGCGCATCGAAACTGACCTTCTGAACAACTTCAAGAGGCTGGGCGTTGTGGCTGCGCCGCTGAACGGCTTTGAGCGCCTGCACGTCATGCACGACATTCTGCGGATGGACGAGCAGGAGCCGTTCCGCTTTTCGTGGGACTGGCTGCCTCCCTCCGGGCTGTCCACCAAGGACTTTATCGCGCCCAGCTCCTTTGAGTTCAAGACCGGCAGGATGTTCCGCATGGGCAAAAAGCTGGGTGCGATCAGCTTCGTGCAGATTTTGGCACCGGAGCTGAATGACCGGATGCTGGCGGACTTTCTGGATATGGAGAGCAGCGTCCTCGTCAATCTCCATGTGCAGTCCGTGGATCAGGTCAACGCCATCAAGACCGTCAAGCGCAAGATCACCGATCTCGACAAGTCCAAAATCGAGGAACAGAAGAAGGCCGTCCGCGCCGGGTACGATATGGACATTATCCCATCCGACCTTGCCACCTACGGCGCAGAAGCCAAAAAGCTGTTGCAGGATTTGCAGTCCCGCAACGAGCGAATGTTTCTGCTGACCTTCCTCATTCTCAACACGGCGGACACACCCCGGCAGCTTGACAACAACATCTTCCAGACCTCCAGTATCGCGCAGAAGTATAACTGTGCGCTGACCCGGCTGGACTTCCAGCAGGAGGAAGGACTGATGAGCAGCCTCCCGCTGGGGCTGAATCAGATCGAGATTCAGCGGGGCTTGACCACCTCCAGCGTGGCGATCTTCGTCCCCTTCACCACGCAGGAGCTGTTCCAGAACGGTTCGGAGGCGCTGTACTACGGCATCAACGCCCTGTCCAACAACCTCATCATGGTGGAC
>OJSC01000765.1_pt1 | contig 38555 bp, 18 predicted proteins | sample 1599361 | NCBI WGS metagenome assembly OJSC01 (sample SAMN04168656, study PRJEB22393) | human gut metagenome | biome: human gut microbiome; feature: stool | host: Homo sapiens | collected 2014-03-17 | reverse complement strand
TCTATCTGATAACGAGTAATTTGTTGCATCATCATTCTTGAAGATTCTGTCAACAAGTTATAAGGACTCATTTTCTTTTTCTTACTGCAATCAATCGGAGCATTGACATCGACTGCTATCAGAATATCCTCTTCCGTACGATGCACCTGATTCAGCGGAAGGGGATTCAGTATTCCTCCGTCAATCAGAACCATACCATCTTTCCGTAAAGGCCGGAAGAGCATCGGTATAGAAATAGTAGCACGGATAGCATCATACAAATTACCACTATCGAACCTCACTTCCTGATCGCAAACAATATCAGTAGCCATTGCTACGTACGGTATAGGCAATTCTTCAATATTCATAACGGGAATAATCTGCTTCAGTTCTTTGATAAAACGATCCCCCTTCACCAAGCCGTCCCGACTTAATGTCAGATCCGCCAGTTCCCACATCTTACGTTTATCCCAGCTATAGAGCCATTCTTTACATTCCTCCAGCTTTCCCGAAGCATACATTGCGCCTACCATCGCTCCCATCGAGCTTCCGGCAATAGAAGTTATCTCGAAATTATGACGTAACAATTCTTCAATAACTCCAATATGCGCAATACCACGTGCGCCACCCATAGAAAGGACTAATGCTACTTTTTGCTTATCCATATAATATACGTTTTTATTAGCTGTCCACAATATAACACATTTTCCGCAATAAAAGATGTCCGACCAGCTCTATTATTCTAGAAGCAAATGAAGCAAAAAGCAGCAATCCTCTCTATGTCAGAGATATTGCTGCTTATAGTATGCATTAATAAAAAAGTATCTTTGAGGCTCTATTTCCCTTCCTTTGCTTTTTCCGCCTTTCGCTTTTCTGCATAGTCTTTATACATTTGGCGCCAGTTACGGCCATGCTCATAGAAATACAGTTCGATCTTCGTTTTATAAGCTTTAAAGATAGCAGATATCTGTTTCATGCTTTTGTAATCAACAGCTTGTTCGCGAGCCAGTTTCAGCTGTTCAAGTATAAAGGCTGTTTCTTCCTCCGTCATATCAGGAACAATCTCCTGATACCCTTTCATGGTAAATGCTACCTTGCCAACTGTATATTTATCTAAAATCTGCTCAACTTGTTCTTCCGTCAGTACTCTGCGCAACCCTTTCATCAGTCTTTCATGAACCTCCTTGGGCATAGCTGAGTCTGCTATTATCTCACGTTCGAGCTGAGTTAACGGTTTGCCCGTTGTAGGATTGATACCCGCAGGTATTGTCGTATATGGATGATCATTATGCCAGTCTCGAACCTGGCGAAGATGATTATAAATAGTCGTCACCGCAAAACCTGATTTCTTTTCATCATCCAGATTGAGTGAAGCTACCCATTCCATTGCTTTCTTTTCAAGAGAAGCATCCGATTTCAATTTGGCAAAAGCCTTCTTATCAAAATAAGCAGCCACCTTGTCGAACGAACGAATTGCATTTTCCGGTAGTAACTCCCCTTTCTCTCCAAAACTGTACATGGCAGACTCCGGTTCGATAGTTACTTTACTCTCATCCAACATCTTTTTATCTAAATCGAAGACTTCGGCAAAGAAATCATAGACTGCATTTCTTTTATTCGGACCGAAATCATGTTTTTCTTTGGGAAGATGAACGTTCGTCACGTTGTCTTTCGCATCATAGAATCCATAGATACGCTGCAAATACGGAAATTCAAGTGCAGGAACACTTGCTGTCCAGTCCCCGCCATCAGAAACCACTAATTGCGGACGGGGAGCGAATGTTGCAGCCAGTTCGGCATTACAAGTACCTCCTGCCGATAGCTGAATAGGCATACCGCTTTCACAAGGACAACCACCATCGAAATGAGAAGCCAGACTAACCACCGGGGCAGAAGCAGTAAAACGGTCATCCAACGTTGTCAGTAGTACAGTATGCGTTCCACCACCGGAACCACCGTTGGCACCAATACGCTTGGTATCGATATCTTTACGGGAAGCAAGCATATAATCGAGAATCAACAATCCATTCATTGCCTGAATAGTATGTGCCGCACTACTACGATGCGCCGCACTTCCCACCTGGAGAATTGATTCTCCCCAGCCAAACAAATCATAATCGACACAAACAGCTCCCATACGAGCTAATGTGCCCATACGCTGCTGCTGATCTTCCCGATAACGACCGCCACCAAAATGTCCGTTCGGACAAATAATCAGAGCGTGTTTCCCTTTCGATTGAGGCGTATAAACAGCCCCGCAAACATACAGTCCCGGTAGAGTTTCAAGTGCGAAATTCTGCACAGTATAGCCATCAAACTTCCGTATTTTCGATAGAATGGGGGTTGAGTTTACACATTGGGCCAATAAAGTATCGATCCCCAAACGTTGACGGACCTCTTTTCTCAGTGAATCGGCACGAAGTTCAAAAGCCTGCTTATCCGCATAAAGCGTATTGAGATAAGCCAGCATTTTTTCTCCGTCAGCATCTGTACGACGAGGATATTCATAAGCCTTCAACTTATATAGATTACCGCTCTGTCTGACAAATTTGTAATCGAATGGTGACAACACATTCGTCAAAGATTCTTCTACAGAATAAGGGCGGATACGGAAATCAGCATAAGGTAAAATCTTTCCTACCGTATCAATATCATATTTCAGACGGATTCCGAAACGATTTTGAATATCTGCCAATACTTCATTCAAGGGACGGGCAAATTCCGTCTCGTATGTCTGCGTCTGTGCTTCTGCCGAAAGAGATGCAGCGAGAAGCAATGAGAAAAGGATTCGTTTCATTTTCTTATATTTATAAATATGTAACCTCCCAAGAGGTTTATTTCAGTTTTATTTCTTCACCGTTAATGATTACGTTATCCATAGTGATACGTTCACAATCTTCAAAGATACACTTCTGTCTGGCTCCCTGAATATGGATGTCACGCAATACAATGTCAAAAATCGGAGCTTCTTCCAGTCCTACTATTTTAATCGGAGTCTTTACATCCGTCACAGTCATACCGCTGATATGAACATTACGAAATATCGGAGTACGCTCACTCTTTGCTTCTGCAGGCATTTGGCTGTATTTCAGATTCAAGACGACAGCCTCCTGCTTGATGTTACTCATTACGATATTGCTGACACGGATATCCTCTACGACTCCTCCCCTTCCACGGGTTGACTTGATGCGGATACCACGGTCGGTTCCGTCAAATACACAGTTAGAGATCGTGACCTTACGTACACTGCCACTCATTTCACTGCCGATCACTACACCACCATGACCGGCAAGCATCGTACAATTGGTAATAGTAATATTCTCACACGGCACTCCCAAGCGGCGGGCTTGTGCGTCTCTTCCGGATTTAATCGTAATGCAGTCATCGCCTACAGAAATATGGCAATCACTGATATGTACATTCCGGCAGGATTCAGGATTGATTCCATCCGTGTTGGGAGAAGGGACATTATTTATTGTGATCCCTTTGATGGTCACATTATCACAAAACTCCGGATTAACAGTCCAGAAAGGAGAATTGACAATTTTCACTCCTTCAATCTTCACCTTCTTGCAACGAACAGGCTGAATGAACGGAGGGCGGAAAAAACGACGCTGCAAAGTGCTGACATAATCTTTATTCGTCTCTGCATAGATGGCAGTCGTATCATTCTGAGCATCCCACATCGGCTGATATTTATTAATATCACGCATACCATTATCTTTCAGGTCAATCATTACACGAAAGAACTCCATCCACCACTTCTTACCTTGACCATCCAGTGTACCTTCTCCCTTGATAGTGATATTTTCCGCATCAACCGCATAGATTAACGGCTGGAAACTTTTCATCATGACTCCTTCGTGACGAACTTCTACAAAAGGAAGATAGTCGTCAAAGTTGTCTGAAAAAAGCAGGATAGCTCCGGCTTCCAGTTCCAGCGTAATGTTACTTTTCAGATGGATACTTCCCGTCAGATACGTTCCGGCAGGAAAAAAGAGCGTACCTCCACCTCCACGATTCAAACGGTCAATCGTTGAATTTATCAGCTTTGTATTGAGAGCTTTCCCATTTGCTTTTGCACCCGCTTTCAACATATCGACGCGTTCGGCACGAAGGATCGCCGTTGCGCAAAGGCAAAGAAAAGCCAAAAGAGTAATTCGTAAATTCATATTCTATATTATTAAATAGTTCTTCTTTTTTATATCTTATTCGGCAGCAACAAACTTATATGTCCCACTTTGTACTTCTTTCGGTTCTTTTTCACCTGGAAGATAAACGATAGCAGTGCTATTCACCGGTACAGATACATTCAGAGTAAAAGTACCGTTCTGACGAGTCCAGTCTACCAGAATCGTACCGTAGAGAGTCTCGTAAGTTGATTTAGCGTATTTCAAGTCTCCTACCGGCTTCGGAGCAATGATAAACTTCTGATAACCTTGCATTGGCCCATCCTTTTCATTTACTGAAGCTGATAATGTTGTAGACGGACGAATACCAATCAATGAATTAAAGAACCATTCATCAATCTGTCCCATCATAAAATGATTCCATGAAGAACCCTGACGCGGGTCCCACTGCTCCGTCAATGTAGTTGCACCAAACTTCAACTGGAAGCCGTATCCGGGAGCTTCTTCATGATTGAACATCTTATAAATAAGCTCATGCTGTCCATTACGTGCCAATGTCTGAATCAGATAGCGGTTTCCCACATCTCCGGTAGTCAAACGATTGCCGTGTGATTCCACATCTTTAATCAGATTCGTCAACACTTTGGCAATCAGACTTGCATCCGGTGTGTAATCTCCTTTATCTCCTGTACTTTGAGTCATCTGAAGGAAGATGGGAAGCGCATTACTAGCTTGACTCCCTGTACCATATTGTGCTGTATTACTATCCAGAAACCGTTTGTTAAACGCTACCATTATATCATGTGCTAATGAACTGTAATAACGAACGTCAAATTCATTGCCTACCATTCGAGCAGCCTTTATCAGATACATGACAGTCATATAATAATGTGCCGTAGCCACCAACGGAACAGGTGTATTACGGGAGAATCCGGCGCGGAAATCTCCATAATCATACCAGTCACCCAATCCGAAAGAAAGAATACCGTTATCTGCCCGAGTCTTAAGATAGTCTGTGTAACGACGCATATGCTGATAATATTTCATTATCAAAGAATCATCTCCGTAAGTTTCATAGTACATAAACGGGAAAATAACCAGTGAACCTCCCCACTCCGGGGATTCGGCAAAAGCATCCATTCCGGGGCCTTCAAAGACTACATACTCCGGAGCCGTTGTGGGCATTGCTCCATTCGGATGCTGGGCGTCTGCCATATTCTGCATAATCTGTGGAGCATAGGCCGTCAGATCATAATTATAGAGTAGTCCTGGTCCATTGAGGTGCACCTGTTCCAGCCATCCGAGTTTCTCCCGATGCGGACAATCGGTAAATACGGATTGCATATTACTGCGAACCGCCTTCTCAATCAATCGATGAGCTGCATTGAATATTCGGTTGGAAGATTCGAATGTAGAGACTTTCTTTGCCGAATTATAGACAAAACAGGATTGAATGTTTTTAAGGACAGGCAGTTTCTGAGGATTTTTCTGTCCTTTCAAGACAGCACCTTCTACCTGAATGTACCGAAAACCATAATATGAAAAACGAGGATGCCAGATTTCATCACCTTCACCTTTCAGTGTATATTCATAATAATGCTGACGCCCTGTCTGACGCTGATTACAAGCTCCTTCATCCGTCAATGCTTCCGCTACTATCAAGGTGACTTTCTGTCCTCGTTTACCACGTACGGTTATCTCCGGAAAACCGGCCAGATTCTGTCCCATATCCAACACAACAGCAGAAGGGTCCACTGTTCGTTTGGTAGATTTGGAAGCAGCCATCACCTGTTCTGAATTCAACTTGGTTACTTTCTGAATATCATACCGTTCCATAATCTTCACCGGAGGTGCCATCTGCGGACGGAGCACTCCTTTCGGCGCTTCCTGAACCACTACCGGACGCCAATGGCTATCATTGAAACCAACTTGATTCCATCCTTTCTGTTCGCGACGGGCGTCATAATCTTCCCCTCCATAAATACAATTAAAGGTTATCGGAGTCAGATCATATTTCCACTCCTGATCCGAACGGATCGTCTCGCGTGTCCCATCCTCATAATTGATTACTAATTCAAATAAAAGTGTGGGAGGACCAAAACTAATCTGCAATTTACGATAGCGCCCTCCCTGTACATTGTAGAATCCATTCCCCAATAAGATTCCTACAACATTCTCACCATCCCGTAACTGCTCCGTTACATCGTATGTATTATAATAAACACTCTTATCATAATCGCTCCAAAGCGGAGCAAATTCACTATCTCCTATTTTTTTGCCATTCAGAGAAAACTCATAAAATCCCAGGCCACAAACGTACGCAGTAGCTTCCACGATTTTCTTTCCGGATTTCTGATTCGCATTCTTCCCTTTTAACTCTCCTGTCTGAAACGTTCTTCGCAAGCAAATACTTTTCTTTGCCAAAGTATCTACCGCTTCCCAAGCAGCTTTCACCTCCGGTTTCTTCAATTCACCGCCATGAAACTTTCGCCCTTCGGGAAGGTGCGAATCCTTACGAGTGATGGCTCCGATCCATTTCCCTGAAGAAAAGCCATCGGATGCCAAACGGAATTTTGCTTCCTGACTCCATTCGGAAGGAGTATCCGTCTCATCCCAGACACGCACACGCCAACTATAATTAAATGGATTATTCAAACATATATCCGCTCCTTCAGTCGGAACCAGCTGACTCTGTGAAGAAGTTACCTTTCCACTATTCCAGACGGAACGTCCGGTAAAAGCCTCTCTAATCTCTATTTCATAAGCAGTCTGTCTCGTGCCATTCTCCGGTGATTCCATTGTCCATCCCAAACGGGGACAACTTTCAACGACCACCAGCCCTTCCTGCATTTCGCAGGTAAGGCGGCTAATCGTTATATTCTTTGCCTGTACGAAGCATGGCAGACAAAGTAAAAGAAGAAGATATTTCTTAAAAGTCATTATTGCTCTGTCTCTTATCTGTTATAAATATATCACTTTAATGCATTCTCGCAAACAAGTCTTGTCAACGTATCTGCATGTCCTGCTTCTTTTCCATTCACAAAAATACGCAATCCTTTTCCACAATGATAGCGATCACCATTTTTATCCCAAAGAATCGTTAGATTATAACCATGATATAAAACATTATCCAGACAGAACCAATCCCATTTATCTGTCGGAATCAGCGGATTCACCTCTATCGTATCATCCAGACGCGGACGAAGTCCGACCAGTCCGGTAATCATCAAATCATTGAAAGTAGAATGGTTATAGTAACGGCTCCGTTCCTGATCGCCTTTCAGCCAATATCCGGTTACTTCGTCCAGATACTCGCCAATATATGGACGTCCACGATGATACTGCGACTCTACATACAATTCCATCTGACGGAAATATACGCTGTCAGACAAAACTGTCTGAGGATAATTATTCATGAAATTAGCCATGGCAGTTAACGTCTGTGCAGAAGCAAACGGCCAGATAGCCCCGTCCCATTCACATTTACCGACTCCGCGCGTGCGGAACTCAGGATGACGGCGTTCTGCCGTAGTCAATCCATAAGGAGCAGAAAATCCTTTCTCATCCATAATTTCTTTCCAGGCAACTTCATATTTCTTTGTTGTGTCCGGTAAATTGAAATACCACGGGATATACCCGATTGCCTCGCGCACATTGGCGGAAGAGTCAGTACGCATCGTTTCAAAGAACTGATGGCGTGTATTCCATAAATCGTTTTCTACGAGACTCTTTAATGTATCCGCTCTCATACCATACCTCATAGCCATTCCTTCATCACCGGAAAGGATTCCCATTATCGAAAGGGCTTTTGCATTACCATACATATAGCTGTTAATCGTCGGACGGGCATATTTCTTTTTTCGGCCGCCACTGATGGATTCCTCCATGCCATCCTGTACATCACCCTGCCAATACAGTCCATTCTTCAAACGGTTGGTACGTTCCCAACGCTGATATTCCGTTTCCAGATCCTTCGTCATATCCAGCATGAAATCCTTATCGCCATCCACCATATAGCGTGCCAGTACAGCATCTGCATTCCATGAACTAAACTTATCCATCTTCTTCATCGGTCCTCCATCATTGCCACGATACCATGTATGGATAATCTGATCCAGATATTTCGGATCACGCAGCCAACGACTTTCATAAATATGATGTCCGATAGCACAGGCAATCAGGTTATACTTATCCGAATAAGAACGCTGAACCAAAAACTCGGTCATACCATATCCGACGGGAGTCTCCTTGATATGCTTGCGCAATGACCACCAACGATAATAATACATTTCTTCAAAATTACGCTGCGGGCATTCAAACAAAGGGATATTTTCTTCCATCCATTCCGAAGCTTTGGCATTGGGAATTGCCTGAACAATATTTTCATCTTCCATGCCATTGAAAGATTCGGCATAATGACTAAAGTCTGCATATTTCAAAAAAGCGGAAGAAGCGTCCTTATCAGTGGACGAAGTCTTTACATTGGCTATACGATATTCTGCCAATGGTTCCTGTCCGCCTGCATCGGGCAAATCATACGTTTGGTCGGCAGGAGTATCCACAGTCGGGAATGTACGCATTTCTCCGGTACGGAAAGCAATCCGTTCAATCGTTGCTACCGGAGCATAAAACATACGCAGCCCTACCCTCTTACCATCCACATACACTTGAATATTACGATCGGTAGTCGAAAGAACTGCTTCTACATGATAAGTCTTTCCCGCTTCATATTTCATCATATTCGCAAAACGTGAACCACCTTTCATACGGAAAATGCCGTCCGGAGTGAGTTCCAATCGCGAACAGGCAATGCTGTTCTCATCCAGGAAATCAATCTGAAGTATACCTTTATCATTCTGTCCTGCCAACAAATCAAATGAGACTTTCAATTCTTTCGAAGCCGGAATCTTACGTTCTACCTTCGCATAGTCGAAGGGATCTTTATCCTGTAGCTTCAACCAAGCTCCTTCTAAAGAAACCGGTGCCCAAATCGGAGAATAAATATTCCAGTTGGTCAACTCAGCTATCGATCCAAACTTCGTAAAATCATCATCTGCGTGTGCAGAAGCATTAATCTCTACCGGAACAGGAATGCGGGAAATCCACATATCTTCTTTATTTACGCTATATGAAACCCATAAATCACCATCTGCAGGCACTCCGTTTCCTTCCTGAATGCCACGGGGATATTGAGGACCATATGATTTGTAATTTCCTCCATAGCGCATCGGAGTAATTTCACCATGTACCAAGTTTAATGTAGTATACTCCAATCCGTCCTTACTCAATGAGATAGCCAACGGCCAGCGGAATTCCGACGGATTATAAACCGTAGCATAGGTTCCATCGCTCAGACGTTGTCCCCAGATTTTCGCATTACTGTTGACAAATCCTTTTGCACGAAGCACAGGTTCTGCCCAGGTATGTCCCCCATCTTCACTGATCGAAGTCAAAGCGTGTTTCCAAAGACTCGCAATGCGTCCATCGGGCAATGTATAGCAATTGAATGCTTTATATCCTTTTTTCAGTGGAATGATCGGATCTTCACGGTCAGCTTCTTCTACCCATTGCATCATATAAAGCGGATTATCCAGTATTTCCTGGCAAGCCTTTACGAACTCCCGGTCTTTGCTCTTTTTAAAATAGGGATAATCGGTATTCTTTTCGTTGAATCCATGATTGTAATAAATGAAATAAATCGGTCCGAACGAACCGTCCTTCTTTATCTCACGTACTACCCGACCGATACCGTTTCCGTCGTTCGGATCATCTTTCTTATCCAAAGCTACTCCATAATTTCCCATCGTAATCAATCTGCCCGACTTAGATACATAAAAGCCTACACGCTGGTGCATGATAGCAATCAAGTCTTTTGCCTGCATACCCGGACGGGATTCTTTGGTATATCCGTCCGGCACTTTGTAAGGAGGAAACACTATTTCCGGATTTGTCCATTGATAACCGTCTTTCGAGGTCATAAGGAACGTTTGGGAAGGTGGTACATGTTCATCTGACGGATCTGCCAGATACTGATAATAAAACTGACCGTTCCAGTAAGCCAGCATAGGCTGATGATTGTAAGTCCATCCATTGCCGTTCGACGCTTCCGGATGCTCGCGATTGGCACGCACCAGTTGAATATTATGCACTCCCACTACCGGAGATAATTGTCCGTCGTGATAAGTGGGATTCGATAATTCTTTTCCTGTGTAATGGATTCTGTCCTGCGGAGTCTGCGCCTGAATGGTAGTCGCCATCCATCCGACAGCCAATACAAGAAGAATCTTCGTTGAGTTGTTCATGATTTATTTCAGGTTTTAGTTTATTCCGGATTCAACTTATCCGGTTTAAGTTTATTTCTTCTTGCTTTCTTCCAGCAATGTTTTAACATCTGATTCTAAAGCTTTAAAGATGGTTCCGTGTTTATGCCCGACAGGCACACTCACACTTTCTGTGATATCCGTGAAGTTCTTAAAATCACGGGTACACATGGCACCGTATATTTTCTTTTTATAAACATCAAAATAGATCAGATAATCATCACCTAATTTCTCGACAGACGGTCCCTCTACAAACGATTCGGTAAATGGTTGTGATGACGGCGAATAAGGTCCTGTCAGAGAGTCTGAAAAAGCAATTTTCAGATTACGTTCGGGACGTGTATTATCCTTGAGTACCATTACATAATCATTTTTTGCACGCTTCACAATGACAGCGTCGATTGAGCTGAAACCAGGATCATATAATACTTTCGTCTTGGATATTGTCTTAAAATCCTTTGTAGTGATGTAGTATAAACGATGATTATTCTCTTCTTCTTCGATTCCCTTTTCAAAACGACCTGGTACACATGAAGCCCATACTACCATAAACTGTTCGCTCTCGTCATCATAAAAAATCTCCGGAGCCCATACATTGACAGTGGTCGGTTCGTCTGCCATTACAGGAATCATTTGTTGCTCCGACCAGTGAATCAAGTCTTTGGAATTTGCATAACCAAAGCCTAAATCCCCTTTCCAGCTGGTGGTCCATACCAAATGATAAGTACCATCCGGTGTACGCACCATGGAAGGGTCACGCATCAGGCGATGTTGTCCCAATTCCGGCTTCAGCCAGACACCGGGAATACTGTCCCAGTGCATTCCGTCTTCACTATACAGATATCTCAAACCTTCATCAGCCGGCTCATGAAATGAAGTGAACATATAATAATCTTTATTCCCTCCACAAGAAGCTAAAAGCAGGATGCTTATTGCAGCTAATGTATTTCTTAACTTTCCCATTTCTATGATTGATTCTTTTACACTATACTAATATCCTTTATACAGAGACGATGAAAAGCCGGATTTGTACTCAAATAGATTGGAAGATTCGTCAGAATCAAAATTTAGAGACGATAAAAAGGGCGACTCTCCGAGCCACCCTTTCCTCCATCAAACAAACTAACCATTTAATAATGGGAAAGAATTCCACTTCTTTTTATAGTATCTCATTGGTTACCAATCCTTTTTTACCGGATTCTATACTTTTACAGCGTTCCTCCCCGTGCTTTTACACGTTTGGCCCACTCTTCACGCTCTTTCGTCAAATTATATCCCCTCTTGGCCAGATAATTGTTGATACGTCCTTTGTACTTGCCGAAAGCCGCATGTTTCTTATTTGAATTTTCCGCATCCATGGCAAACTCACGCGCTTCCACCAACCAGGCATAGATTTGTACCTTTTCTTCTTCTTTCAAAGAAGGAATCATATCAAGCGTAGCTTCATAAGTCACTTTCACCACACCATAAGTCATTCCATCTTTCACCGCTTCTATCTGTTCTTCATTCAAGAAGAGAGACAAGCTGGCAGGAAAGGCAAAATGAGAACGGTACAAAGCCGCATCTTTTTCGTTTTCAGCAGCCTTTAATGCTGCATTTTTCGCATCACCGGTCAAACCTGATTCCTTAACGTTTTTTACTTTTGCATCACGTATTTCATAAATATCATTCAGTTCGAAATAGCGATTAGCAATAATATTACAAACGTCTTCGGCTACTTTCACATCCGTAAGTCCTAGTTTATCTACAATTTTCTGCGAACGATTGACTATAGACTCTACATATTTCGGATCACGATTCTCTTTGTTCAAATCGACTGCTCCGGCAGATATCCAACCGCAAAGAAACAACAGAGATATTAAAACTATCTTTTTCATTTCATCTTATTTTTTATACCATATGCCAAAAGGAAACCCAGTTCCGGCATCTTATACCGATACCGGTTGCAGATTACATTAATTTTCCTTTTTCAGCCAATGTATCGTAGTTATTTTTTAAATCTCTCCAGTCTACTTTGTGTTTTGTACTGATTCCATTGATATACTTTTCAATATTCGTATATCCGTCACCTGTACAATCTTTATTAGCATCACTTGGATCATTCGGATTCAATCCATTAGCAATTTCCCATTCATCCGGCATACCGTCACCATCCGTATCCACATACGGAGTTCCTTTGTATTCGGGGAAGCCACCCATCTGACGAATATCAGTAATGATACCTATCTTATAAGAATCTTTAGGTAAACGACGATATTTAAACTGACCGTCTTCTCCCATTGACTTAGGAGACAAGCCTGTAAGATCACCATTAGCATCCTTCGCAAGTTTCTTGTCATAATAAGGAATACCTGTTTTTACTTCTTCTATGATGCGTTCGTCCACGATATCACGGCAGGGTATATTGGCACCGACATGTTTTGTCACATAATCATAAGCATCATTAGCTGATGTAATTTTGATATAAGGCATTGCAAACGGCTCATAGCTCCGCATATTCTCAGTATATCCCTCTGTATTTGGCTGACTCTCGATTTGGATACCACCATTCCAGTTATCTTTCGTGATTTCCGGATAGCCTTCCATAACGTTACCATCAGCATACACGCGACCGTATACCTTATAATTCAGTTTACTGCGTCCGGCTTCCGGTTTCAGAATACGGCAGCCTACCGTATTATTCTTTGGAGTAGCAGGACCGGGTTTATAATAGTTATTGATCATATTGAACATGGCGGTATAATCGCCACCATCAGAAGAACGATGCACCCAATTAAATACTACATTATTAACGAAGTTGAATACTCCATTCCAGCCTACAGACGGATTGCGACCAGAGTTGCTGGCCCAAAGGTTACGCATAAATGCACAGTTCTCACCTCCCAGCGTACTACCGAATGCATGATTATAGGTATCCAAAGCTTTTGCAGAAATTGTATTCTGAATAGTCACATTGACTGTCGGAAGTTTCAAGTCCTTGCTTTCATATTGGCCTTCACTCGGATCGTACATATGACGATAGAAAGAAATATTTTCGTCCAGTCCCCATGTACATGAACAGTGGTCTATCATGATATTACCAATCGGATTACCACCGAAAGAGTCGTCACGATGCCATACTTTTGTTTCTCCACGACGGAATCTCATATGACGTACAACTACGTCGTGTGTATCCACCCAAAATGATTCTCCGGCAATGCAGACACCATCACCCGGTGCTGTCTGTCCGGCAATAGTAACGTAAGGTGCTCGAACAATAATCGGAGATTCCAGACGAATGATACCAGCCACATTGAATACAATAATACGTGCACCACCTGTCTCACAAGCTTCGCGGAATGAACCCGGACCACGATCATTCAGATTAGTAACCGTAATTACTTTACCTCCACGGCCACCAAAACTATACATTCCACCTCCTTCAGCACCCGGAAACGAGGGAATTCTAGCTTGTGGCAAATCATAGGGACGACCAGCCCATGAGATATAAGGACGTCCTTCTTTTGCTTCTTTCAGTACTATAGGTAACGCTTTCTCCCATGCTTCATCAGAACGTTTCCGTTCCTCGGTCATCATCTTTGTATAATTCGCTTTGGCTTCGTCAGTTATCTGCGGGTATTGTGCCCATACAACGGTCGGAGTCAACATTGCAGCTGCAAAAGCTACTAAAAGTACATGTTTCTTCTTCATTTTTATTAGGTTTTGTGAGATTGATCATTCTAAAATACAATAATAAGACGTAAAACAAGGAAATATGTAATCAGAAAATATAATATATTTTTCTATTCTAACTTTAAATACAAAAGGACCACTTATTCCTTAATATTCTTTTCAAAAGATCAAAGTGATAAATGGTCCTTAGGTTTATTTCAGAATGAACATTCTTCAGATCAAGTAATTATTTTGATAAACGAATTCACTCTGCCAAAGGATCAAAGGTACCATCAGCTCCACCTCTCCAATAGTCGCCCCATCCTATATTTTGTTCTAATGACACATTGTTTTGCATCGCATTCTTCTTAAAACCTAAGATATAATAATAAGGTTTAAATGTTGGAAGAATAGTTTCATCATTACCGTCAGTACTAAGATTTTTACGTTTAAAATGTTCTTGATAAAACTGAGCCAATGCCTTTACCTTTGCATCTGCATATGTTATTTCATCATCGGCTGATTCTGTACAAGTTATATCTTCAGTCAAACTTAATGCTGTCGGACGTTTATTCCATAATTCATCATAGGTTTCTTTTATTGTTTTATCTTCATTGTAGACATTATTACTTTTAGCAGCAATAAAATTTTTTGCATAAACCTCAATCCGATGTCTTCTCTGACCATTCAATGGTTCAACTCCTAAATAGTTACATGTATTGCCATTAAAACCTGTAAGTTTCCAAGTCGATTTCAGTGCTTCTTGGCCCACTCCACCATCAAATAACATCCAACGTCGCACATCGTGGAAACGTTTACCTTCATAAGCAAGTTCTATTTGACGTTCATAAAGTATAGCCTCAAATAGTTTAGCACGATCATTAAAAATAGCTGGATCTAATCCACAATTATCTGTATATCCTACACGCTTACGAATTCGTTTAAGAGCATTCACTGCCTCGTCAAAATGATTTGCCCCACAAGCAGCCTCCGCATAATTCAATAATACTTCGGCAAAACGTATTTCCATATATGGAGCAGCAGACTGTCTGAATCCATTACCTGAAGTCTTTTCAAAGATATATAAAGGATTAGAATTGAGTGCTAAATCATCTGTACGCTTACGCAAATAAATCCCCGTATTTTTGGTACCTAGACAATCAGCTGCATAGCCTGACTTAGAGTTACTATTACGATCATCTACATTATCATACCAACAATAATTCCACAACTTGTAATTATTCCCTGTAGTATACCCATTAATGCCATAAGGTAATTGACCTTTTTCACCAAAAGATTTCAAGTCATCACTATCAAACTTCCATTCTACACCAGGGAACGCAAAAGTGCGATAAAATCTTGGATCGCGGTTTAAAAAGAAAAGTTCTTGATTATAATCATAAGATCCATTCATGTCATTTGGTTTCTTCCCATCCGCCATTGGAAAAAGATCAACCATTTCTGCAGTGGGAGTCATACCACCCCCACCTCCAGCATTAGCTGGGCGAAGAGAATGTTCCCATCCATTCCATTTTTCAAGCTGTAAGTGCTCGGCTGGTGATACATTATTATATAAAGTTACTAATACTGCCTCAGAAACAGTTCCTCCACCACCTTCTGAGCCAATATAATCGGAGAATATCTTTCCCCAACCTGCTGCATTCTTTCCTGAATTGTTTTCATAAGCCAATCCAAAATTACCTTCTTCCAGTTTTTTTACAGCAGCTAAGTTTGTTTGATATGCAGTTTCCCATCGTGTAACATCATCCGCCCTATTAAAAAGCGGACTGGCATATAACAATTCCACACGACCTTTTAAAGCCAATGCTGCCCCCGATGTTATGCGTCCAAAATTCTTATTTTCAGACTCCCAACGTGCTGGCAGATAATCAGCAGCTGTTTGCAAATCTTTGCAAATAAAATCAATACATTCTTTTGTAGACGAGCGTGGAACTACCAAATGAATACCTTCACTATCTCCAATTATAGGATTTTGTACATTATCAATAATAGGTACACCACCATACATCATTACCATTAAATAATAACGCCATGCACGGAAGAAAAATGCTTGTCCCAACAATAACTGCTTTTGGTGTTCAGTTAAACTTTCACTGCCAATCACTCCTTCGATCATATCATTACACTCACGAATACGCACCCAAGGAGAATAATTGTTATCTAGATTAAAATAATCAGTAACAGTTTCATAATCTAGAGGAGAATTAGGATTCATCAAACCTGATATCCCTCCATATTCTTCTGTACATTTCGAATATTGATCACTTGTTCCCGTGCTTGGCATATCACCCATAGAACCAGTCAGATCAGATCCACCCGTCGCACTCGGCAGCATGATATAATACAAGTAAGCTATACGGTTATCAGCTGACTCATAATTTTCATAAATAGTCGTACCGTTAAAACTTCCATATAATTTTTTGTCTTCCAAAAATTGATCACTACAACCTGTAAAGACGGCAACTGTTATGGTCAGTAATGCAATTGAACCATACTTATTTATTTTCTTCATCATTGTATTCAAATTATTAAAATGAAACATTAACACCTAACGTGAATTTACGTAAGTTCGGATAATATCCATAGCTTCCCGCCCAAGAAGCCCATGCTCCTTCTGGATAAGGGTTTAGGAAGTTAAATACATTTTGGCAAGTAAGATTGAAACGGCAACTACTAATGCCAATTATTTTTAGCCATTCTTTAGGCAATGCATAAGCTACTGTCATATTACGAAGTTGCACTGTTGCTGCACTTACTTTCCAAAAAGTAGAGGGTGCACCATTTACGCTACTATAGCGAATATTCGGGTATTTTGCATTTCTGTTTTGTGCTACAGTTACTATATTATTAGCGTCATAAATATCCTCATATACAAACATATCTTTCCACATTGCCGACACATTACTATATTCAGAGTAACTTTCTTTACGCATAGTTGTAGGAACTAAGGAATATGCTCCCCAACTTGCACCAAACTGCGCACTAATAGAAAAATCTTTACAAGAGAAACCGAAATTTAAAGTTCCACCGTAAGGATTACTAGCACGGTGAGAAATTTTTATATAATCTTGTTCATCAACAATACCATCTGCCGGACCAAAAGTTCCAGTTGATTCATCATATTGTCCACGTACATCCTTATAAATCAGCATACCAGGATGTACATTTTCTTTTGTATTTCCTAAATATTTAGTAATACTATATTTATCAAAGTACTCATTAATTTCCTGATAACTACGGAACATACCTATACATTCATAACCCCATAGTCCTCTATCAGAACGTTCATTTCTCACTAATTTATCAAAATCATATGCAGCCTTCCAACCTGTCTCTCTGATTTTATTATCATTGTATCCTGTTGTAAGCTTTACCCAATATGACATGTCTTTTCCAATTTTATCCTTCCATCCTAATGACAATTCAACACCATATGTATCTACCTCACCAAAGTTTTCTGGAGCAGGCTGTATTCCTACCGTATTCGGATAATAAGAAGTTCCTTGATGTGAAGCAAACATTTCACGGCCCATATCATAATAGAAGTCCAAATTAGCGCTCATTCGATTCTTCAAAAAGGCCATATCAATACCAAAATTAGTTTTATAAGTCTTATCCCAATGTACATCAGGATTTACTCCTTGTTTCGGCATACGAATCGTAGCACTTGTATTTGTACTAGAATTAGTTCCAAAGATCGGTCCTTTGTCTGGATTACGGGTGTAAAGCTGAGTCCAAAGCCAAGCATTCACATTATCTTTACCAAGAATACCAAACGAACCACGTATCTTCAAAAAGTCGATTTTTGTCTTGTCTTTATCAAACCATTTTTCATCTGAAATAACCCAGCCGGCAGACCATGAAGGGAACATTCCCCAATAATTCTGAGGAGCAAATTTGGCAGAGGCATCAGAACGGAGCATAAACTCAAACAAATATTTATCATCATATGAATAATTCACACGACCAACATAAGAAAGCATACCAGACTCACTGCGGTTAAACGTTACAGTTTGAGCAAAACCTTCTGCATTGGAATCCACAGAACTAGATTGGCCATCTGTAAAAGGTAATGGGTCTGTAAGACTACCATTCAAATCTTCCCATTCTGATTCTGCTTTTTCAATAGAGAACAAACCACTGACATAATGCTTACCAAACTGACGTGCATAGCTTACTGTTAAGTTCATTTGATAACTATCTGAGCGATTCATACTACGCCCCAAAGAGTTGCCATTATTCAACTCATACAATCCCAATGTATTAGCATTGTATTCAATCTCGTCACCAACATAAAGGTGACCACCGCTGCCACCACGGGATATAAGGCGATATACATCGATTTTTGTACCGATAGTATTTGTTTTTCCTGTACTTATATTTTTTGAATAAGAAGCTTTTACCTTTAAACCACGTAAGTATTTACTCCAACCAAAATCATACTCTAATGAACCGTTAAGAGAAAAATTCTGATTCTGATTCTCAACATTATCTGACGCATTCTGTACTGCTGCAAAATTATACTTCTGCTGATCACTTGGATTAGTTATATTTTCCATACCTGAATGAAAAATATAATATCCATTTACTTGATCAGGCACATAAGGTACATGTAACATTAAAGATTCAAAATCACCATCAGAGCCACCACCTTTTACATTTTTAGGTTTATTTGTCTCTCCATAATTACCAGATACCTGCAAAGAAGCTTTCATCCATTTTGAAATATTAGCATTTACACCAGCACGATAGTTCCAACGATTATAGTCCAAGCGCCCTATATTACCTTCTTGCTGATAATACGAAACACCACCGAAATAAGTTGCTTTTTCTGTTCCCCCGCTAATGTTGACACTATGACGCTGCGTCAAAGCCGCACTCCATTCTTTATCTAATAAATTATAATTCATACCCTTCATTGCCTCCAACTCATCAGATTGAAAAAGTTGTACCCTCAAGTCATCGGATTCTTGATCCTTAGTAGCAGTATTAGCAGCACGAGCAGCATTGTATATACGACCGTAATCATAGGCATTTAGCATCTTCGGTAACATCAATGCATCTGTATAACCAAACTGTCCTGAATAAGAAATTTTGGGAGCACCTACTTTTCCTTGTTTAGTCTTAACCAGCACAACACCATACGCAGCACGTGCTCCATATACAGCCGCTGCAGCATCCTTTAAAACAGTCACATTTTCTACTTCATTTATATCTAAATTATTGAAAGCACCTTCATCTGCAATAAAGCCATCAATAACATATAGTGGAGTAGGGCTTGCATTACCTCCTAAATCAGAACTTGGAGTAATGGTAGTATTCACTGAACTTTGACGAATCTGTAAGCTTGGTGTACTACCTGGACGCCCACCACTAAGTGATACATGTAAACCATTTATTTTACCAGCTAACGCGTCACCCAAACTACCCACTGACAAATCTTTCAATTCTTCTGTGGAAATCGTTTCAATGGCACCTGTTGCATTACGTAATTTCTGAGAACCATAATCACCAAGTACTACAACTTCATCTAATTTCAGTTGATCTTCTAAAAGTACAATCCTAGGATTTTTTAAATCAGATATAATTTGTGAAGTATATCCAACAAAGGAAACTTTCAATTTGCTTTTTGGAGCAACCTTAATATTAAATTTCCCATCAATATCTGTCACTGTACCTACTGTCCCATTTACCACCATGACAGTAGCACCTATTATCGGTTCACCACTTACATCTACAACAAGTCCAGTTACTGTCTGATTCTGGGCACACAATGGCATAACAAAAGTCAACAGTGTACCGATGAATAAACTGAGAATAATATTTTTCTTATTCATTGTATTTAATTTTTATTATCATACTACTTTACTTACTCTTCAACAAGTGGAAGCCATCGTGGATCACCGGTTCTCTTTTCAAGCTGGCTTGCTCCAGTTACAGTAAAATCACCATTTACAGCATTAATGAAGCCAGGATCTGTATCAAGAGTATTTGTATCATATTTGTCATTACTTTGACTACCATTATACCAATAAGTATTATATTCAAAATTTCTAGACATATTTGCATTACCCATTATTTTATTCGTCATATCTCCTTTACCACAATCTACAAAAATAGTTCTGGAGAAATTTAGTGTTAAGCATGCTTGTCCTCTATAGCTATTCCAATTAGTAAAGTCTTTGCTATAAGCAAGATTGTATACTGTACAATTATAAAAATTAAAAGTTCCATTTGAATATCCAGTAATCTTGTTAGGTCTGTTACCATTTACCTGTGCAAAATAACTTCCATTCTGTACAGTACTACAAAGAGTACTCTCTTTAAATGTTATATTAATAAAACTACCTTTATTAAAATACACAATCGTATTAGACTGATTACATCTAATAAAAGAAGCTTTTACTGTAAAGTTTTCTACACAATATTTTTTCCCTGAATCATATAATAAATGCCTATTAAGGTCATATACATTACAAGACTGAATAACGATGGGATCTTTAATAACGTATTCTCCAGAAGATACTTTTAATTGTTCATTTGGAGTCTTACTTAATCCAATTAATGAAGCATCAGAAGAACCTTTCTCCATTGCATTACAATAGAAATCCATAAACTTTATCTTCAAACCATTCTGTGTTAATATTCTACCACTTTGACCAAATGTAATTTTCGAATGATTAATTTTATTTCCACGAATTGTAACTTTACGTGCTCCAAAATCTATTGGACCTGATATAGTATATTCACCGTTAGCCTCTAATTCATATGCCAACTCTTTTAAAGTGCCATCTTCATTAGGTTCCATATCAGTCTCTGGAAGCGGATTATCAATAAACCATTGAGTCAAATCTACTCCACTAGGAATGGATGCATATGTTTCAAGTAAAGTTGAAAAACTTATTTCACAGGCTTTTTCTGCATCTTTGTTATTAAACTGTTTATTTCCAATGGTTTTAATTAAGAATTTATATTTTGTATCTTCTTCTACTTCCAATTCAACGCTACAACCATCGATAAACTCTCCTTCAACTACAGCTATCGGATTTTCAGGATCATCAACTACATACCAAGAAAACTCATAACCTTCTGCTCCATGCACTACAGGCCATTCAATAGTTGCATTTTCTCCTGTGGCATCAAGTTCCACTTTTACATTCTCCAATTGGGGAGATTCCAGTGTAGCATTTTTCACATCCGACTCAAAAGATTCGTCTTCGTGATACCCTATGGTACAGCTACTTAAAAGAAATAATAACGTAGCGAATAACAGTCCACGTGTTCTTCTTCGTAAAAATAAACGATTACTTTTCATACATTAAATTTAAATTAAACAATACGTTCTTATGTTATCAATATTTAAGTTGAATATTATATACAATAGTCCGTTAAACATTTCATTCACATTTATGCAGTAATGGCTGCAAAACTAATGGCTTCTTTCTACAGTCTTCGATTTATTTCTTTGTTCGGTTTGATTCCTATTATTCAGTTCCCTACTTTGACAGTCAGTTAATCTTGTGAATTGCTTTCCATCTCAATAAAAATTATAAGAAGCTTCCCATGAACTCTTGAATGAAGACATGTTAGTAAACTACTTAAATAATCACAAAATACATATACCACTCTTCTTTTTCTTCATACACAAAAAGGACGTATGATTTAAAGATATGTAATCACATAAAAAGAACAAAAATGAAGTTAATTGGAAATTATATGCAAAAAAAAGCCTCAAGACACTTTTCCTATTAAAAGGAAAGTGCCTTGAGGCCACCTTTTTATATTAAATTACTTTTTTCCGGGAATCAGAAAAATCTTTTATTCTGCCAATGGGTCGAAAGTACCCATACCACCGTGAGCATAATCTTCCCAACCAATGGTCTGATACAATGTCGCATTAGTTTGCTGTGCACTTTGACGCAATCCAAAGAAATAATATCTGGGTTGGAAATAAGGATTAATGTCCAGCACATTACCATCAAGACTGATATCTTTACGTGAGAAATAGGTATCATAGAATGTACATATACTTGACACAGCCGGATCAAGAATCGTTTCTCCGTCTGCTTCCGTAGCAATCTTCTCATTCAATGTCAGTGCTGCTGGTCGCTCTACGTTTTTAATCGGATCACTGTCATTATTTGCAGACCCGGTACCTTCAACATTGATTTCTATGCGATATCTCTTACCACGTTCATTCATCGGAGTCACACCCAAATAAGTACAAGTATTACCTCCAAAGCCACTCAATGCCCAACTTGCATTCAAAGCACCTTGTCCTACACCTCCGTCAAATAGCATCCAACGACGCATATCATACGCACGTTTACCTTCAAAAGCCAACTCTACCTGACGTTCATACAATATAGCTTCAAACAATTTAGCACGGTCAGTTTCAATCGCCGCATCCAGGCCATAATTATTTGCACTCGTATAGCCTACTCTGCCACGTACGGCTTTCAGCGCCTTGACCCCTTCCGCATGATAAGTGCCGCCCGCACCACAAGCTGATTCTGCCAGATTCAGCAATACTTCCGCATACCGTATCTCCATGTAAGGAGCTGCCGATCGTCTGAATCCCTGCTGATCACCACTGCTGTTATCAGTAAACACATAAAGACTAGTGCCCAAATCAAAATCATCCGAACGTTTACGAACATAGACTCCTCTATTCTTAGTGCCCAGCATATCGGCTGCAAAACCGCTTCTACTCGGATTATTACGCTCATCAGCCGTAGTATACCAACAATAATTCCAAAGTTCATAGTTCGCACCACTGGTATAACGGGTTGGGCATAAACTAGACATCGTTGCTCCTGAAAAATCGACATTGCCACTGTTGAATTTCCACTCTACCCCCGGAAATGCAAATGTACGGTAGAAACGCGGGTCACGATTTAGAAAGAACTTTTTAGGGTCATAATGAACTCCTGATTCCATCGGTTTCTTACCGTCAATCATCGGGAAGATGTCTATTATTTCCGCTGTAGGAGTCTTTCCTCCGCCTCCGTTTATATTTCCTGGTCGGATTCCCTGCTCCCACAAGTTGTATCGGTTGATGTTTTGTGAAGCAATAGGAGACACATTATTATATAAAGTAACAAATACGGCTTCGCTTCCACCTGTATAAGTGGCGAACATTCTGGCCCAATTCTTGGCATTGTCTTCTCCGCCATTGCCTTCATAAGCAAGTCCGAAGTTACCTTCATTCAGTTTAGTGATGGCAGCAAAATTGGCGTCGTAAGCATCTTTCCAACGAGATGCGTCATCGGCACGGTTAAAAAGTGGACTAGCATAAAGCAACAATGTACGACCTTTTAGAGCAAGTGCTGCACCGGCGGTTATGCGTCCGTAATCCTGCCCTTCATTCTGCCAACGTGCAGGAAGATAGCTGGCTGCCAGTTCCAAGTCATCGCATATAAAGTCTATACAAGCCTTAGTCGAGGAACGAGGAATGACCAGATTCTCACCATTACCATCACCTATCACCGGATTCTGGACGTGGTCTACAATGGGAACACCACCATACATTTTCACCAACAGATAATAACGCCATGCACGAAAAAAGTAAGCTTGTCCGAGTAATTGTTCTTTCTCTGTCTGCGAAAGAGTCGCACTTCCCGTCACACCTTCAATCACATTATTACATTCGCGGATACGTCCCCAAGGACTTCTTTCACTGTTGATTACATAAAAATAATCGGGAACAGTCTGAATAGTAAGAGATGCCGTAGGATCATTGAAAATAGAGTAGTCTCCATATTCCTCCGTACATTTGGAAAAATCGTCATCAATACCCGCACTGGTTATATCGGTCAAAGCATTGGAACCTCCGGTAGAACTAGGCAATAAAGACTGATATAAAAAGTCCACACGACTTTTGGCTGTTTCATAATTTTCGTACACAACCGAAGCGTCATAGCTTCCATATACTTTCTTGTCTTTCAGAAAATCATCGCTGCATCCAGTAAAACAGATTAGTCCTGTCACCATCGATGCTGTCAAACATATTTTATTTATCTTTTCTTTCATAATCTTCTTTGATATTAGAATGAGACATTAACACCTAAAGTTACTTTACGCAAATTAGGATATCTTCCATAAGTGCCTCCCCATGTACTCCAAACACCATCAGGATAAGGATTGTAAAAGTTTAAAAGGTTCTGAGCAGTCAAATTCAGACGGCAACTGCTGATGCCGATCCGATTTGTCCATTCCTTCGGAAGGCTATAAGCAACTGTCAAATTACGTAATCGAACGCTGGCTGCGCTAACTTTCCAAAATGTAGAAGCCTGACCGTTTATGGCACTATATCTTAAGTTTGGATATTTAGCACTCCGGTTCATTGGCGCCACTACATTACCACCGGCATCCAATACATCTTCATACACATACATATCTTTCCACATGGCAGATACATTTTTATATTCCAGATCATCGTATTTTTCCTGACGTAAGTCTGTCTGTACAAGAGCATAAGTACCCCAGCTTGCACCAAATTGAGCACTGAATGAGAAGTTCTTATACGAAGCACCAAAATTAAAAGTCAATCCATAAGGATTATTGGCACGATTGGAAATCTTCACATAGTCATTCTGATCAATCACGCCATCTGCTTCACCATAAGTACCATCGGCATTACGCTGACCACGTACATCACGATAGATCAACATACCCGGATGAATGTTATCTTTCGTATTCCCAAGATAAGAAGTGATCTTATTCACTGCGAAATACTCTTCGATATCCTGATAGGTGCGGAACATGCCAATACATTCGTATCCCCACACACCACGGTCGGAACGTTCACCCCGAACAATGTCATCAAAACCGGGAGTAGCCTGGAATCCGGCTTCTTTAATCTTGTTATCACTGTAACCGGTAGTCATTTTTACCCAATAAGAAAAATCTTTACCGATTTTATCTTTCCAATTCAAAGTAAGTTCTAAACCATACGTATCAACTTCTCCAAAGTTCTCAGGAGTAGCCTGCGTACCTACAGTAGTCGGATAGAAAGAAGTACCCGTGAAAGTTGTGAACAACTCACGTCCCATATCATAGTAAGCATCTAATGTAATACCCAGTCTACTATCCAGCATCCTGACATCGATACCTAAATTGGTCTTGTAGGTTTTATCCCAATGTACATCTGCGTTGACCCCTCTTTGCGGCATTTGGAATGTTGCACCACTATAGGTATTGGTGGCTGTACCAAATATAGGACCTCCATCTGCATTTCGGCTATAAAGTTGTGTCCACAACCAAGGTTGTATATTATCTCTTCCCAAAATACCGAATGAACCACGAATTTTCAAGAAATCAATACCTAGTTTTTCTTTATTAAACCAGCTTTCTTCCGAGATAACCCAACCTGCTGACCATGAAGGGAACATTCCCCAGTAGTTACTAGGAGCAAATTTGGTAGATGCATCCGAACGAAGCAGGAACTCAAACAAATACTTGTCTGCATACGAGTAGTTCAGACGACCGATATAAGAGAGCATACCCGATTCCGTACGACCGAACGTAGTCGTTTGATCCGCACCGGTAGCTGTCGAATTAGATTGTCCATCGGTAAAGCTGAAAGGATCAGTTACAGTACCGGTCAGATATTCATATTCCGATTCTGCCTTTTCAATAGAAAACAATCCATTCACATTATGCAAACCAAACTGACGTGCGTAGCTGACTGTCAAGTTCATCTGGTAGTTATCCGTTTTATTCATCGCACGGCTCAATAAATTACCATTATCCAAAGTAAAAGTACCAAAATTGCTATCATCTATATTTATATCATCGCCAGTATAAAGGTGATTTCCACTGCCACCACGTTCCAGCAGCCTGTAGACATTCATTTTAGTACCGATATTATTACTCTTATTATTGATAATGCTCCTCGAATAAGAACCTTTCACTTTTAGCCCCTTCAACCATTTGCTCCAACCAAAATCATATTCCAATGAACCGTTTATGGACATATTATTTGTCTGATTTTGAGTATTGTCAGGAGAATCCTGAACTGCTCCAAAATGGAATAGTCGTACAGCACTTAAGCCCGAAGACACATTTTCCATACCTGTATATACAACAGGACGTCCACCTACATATCCGGGCACAAAAGGCAAATGTGTCATTAGAGAATTAAAATCAGCATCTGTCCCACCACTGGTTATACCATTACGTGAGTTATTCTGTTCACCCATGTCACCTGAGAACTGTAAGGAGGCTTTAATCCACTTACCGATATTAGCATTAACACCCGCACGGAAGTTCCAACGATCATAATCTAAACGTCCCATATTACCTTCTTGATTATAGTAAGATGCACCCGCAAAATAAGTAGCCTTCTCTGTACCGCCATTAATACTGAAACTGTGGCGTTGCGTCCAAGCCGCACTCCACTCATCATCCAGCAAATCGTAGTTCAGTCCTCTCATTGCTTCCAATTCGTCAGCCTGGAAATATTGCGTTCTTCTATTATCCGATTCCGATTCACCGGTAGAAGTTCCAGCTCCACGTGCGGCATTATAAATACGTCCATAATCATAAGCACTTAGCATCTTAGGTTTTTTCAAAGCATCAGTAAAACCGAATTGCCCTGTATAAGATATGGAAGGTGTACCTACCTTACCGCGCTTGGTTTTCACCAATATGACACCGTAAGCCGCACGTGCCCCATATACAGCTGCCGAAGCATCTTTCAAAACCGTAATACTTTCTACTTCACTCACATCCAAATTATTAAATGCATCCTCTGTAGAAATAAAATCGTCAATTACATATAATGGGCTAGGATCTGCATCACCTCCACGCGTTGAATTGGGAGTAATGCTGGTATTGATATTACTTTGGCGTATTTGTAGACTTGGGGTACTACCCGGACGACCACCACCCGAATTTACATGCAAACCACTCATCATTCCGCTCAATGCATCACCTAAGTTACCCACCGAAAGATCTTTAATCTCATCCGGAGTAATGGTTTCAATCGCCCCCGTTATGTTTTTCATTTTTTGTGTACCATAACCTACAATAACCACCTCATCCAGATTAGCTACATCTTCTTTCAATACAATCTTTGGATTATTCAAATTCGTTATTGTTTGAGAAACGTATCCTACAAATGAAACAGCCAATCTTCCCCCTTCCGGGACGGGAAGGCTAAATTTACCATCAATATCACTTATCGTGCCTACCGTAGAATCTACAATCTTAATTGCAGCCCCAATAATTGGGTCACCAAATTCGTCCACAACAACCCCGGTCACCGTACGTGCATTTTGGGCATAGACGATTTGCGCAAAGGCTTGTATAAAAAGCATACATAAGCCTAAAATGAAATATCTTTTACTCATAGTATTCTGTTATTGTTTATACATTGTATTCATTCTGTTGTCGGAAGCCAACGTGGATCTCCACAACGATTCGCAATATGCTCCGAGCTACTCAAAGTAAAATCACCGTTAGCAGCATTCACAAACTTTGGCTCTACCTTAATAGCTGTTCCCGAATGGTCTCGTCCATTCTCATCACTAGTATCATAATCAAGGAATCCTCCCGGAACAGCACTATAATAATAAGTATTATATCCAAGTGTATAATTTACATTACCATAATTTCCCGCATTACAGATCCGTCTGAAAACACCTTCAGTTCCTGTGGCCGAACTTACGACACAGTCTGCAAAAATAGTATTCTGCATTTCCAAAAAGAACACAGCACTATTACTGTTTATTACATTATTAAAGAAACGATTGTTAGTGCCAATTTGATAGAACGTACAATTACTCATTTTCCGAAGCGATGTACTCCAGCCAGATCCGCTAAAGTTTGACGGAGTACGTCCTCTCATCTGAACAAAATAGGCAGATCCGGGAACCGTATAATAAATAGTACTGTTTGAAAAGCTCAAATCTTTGATCCAACCTTGACCGTTGAATGCTATAAATATAGTACTTGCTGTATTAATGCTAACCAAGCAATCAGTAATAGACAATGACGACAAAGCATAACCATTATTACAGTAATATAATGGTACGGGAAGATCTTTTATAGTACAAGATTGGAAAACATAAGGCTGCTGCACTATACCGGCTTCTGTGCTATTGAACATAACGACACCTCTACTATTAGAAGCACTGTAAGTATCAGCATCAAAATCAAAATCTATAAACTTAATTTTTAGACCAGCTCCGCGATTTATAAAAGAAGCATTTCTTTTCATTGTCAGTTTGGCATGATTTACTTTGTCGCCACGAATAGTCAATGTAGTCGTTCCTAAATCAATATTACCATCCATTTCATATACACCACCTGCCACTAATTCATAAGCTATTTCTTCTTCTCCTTCTGCAAGAGGCTCAATCGGATTTGCCGTAAAATATTCGGTCAGATTAGTTCCTGTTGGTATTGTTTCACGTACTCGAACCAATGTATTATAAGTCATTTCCGTAGCTGCAACAGCATCAGCGTTATTATACTTCTGATTTCCTAATGCTCTGACTGCAACCTTATACTTTGTATCTTCAGTAATATCACGCGTAATCGTACATTTATCTACGACTTCATTCTCTTCGCCTATAACAACTGGATTGTCAGGATCATCAATATTATAAAATGTCACTTGGTACCCACCGGCTCCTAGCACTACCGGCCATTTAATTTCCAGAGACGTAATATCTACGTTTCTGGTAAAAGTCCAACCTTCAGTCGACGGTGATTCCAAGGTTACCCCCTGAACTTCCGATGAGAAGGTCCAATCATCCTTGTATCCATCGACACAAGAACTAAAAAGAAGTATAGCTGCCGCAAATGCCAAACTATCCCTTTTTACTCGCAAGAATAAATGTTTACTCTTCATAGATTAAATTTTAATTTATATAAAATGATATATTACATCATCAGACATCTATTCACATAAATAAAAAGATACAACTAAAAGAATCGTAATCTCTTAAAAAGAATAAAAAATAGAATCTGAAGTTTTTTCTCTTAGTTTTATTAAACTATATCATAATTCCCCTCCCTATCATTGTTTAAAATTTTCTTTTAAATGTTTTATATTCCAATCATCGTTCTTCTCCACATCTTCACATCGTTTTAACTTCCACTTTAACCGATTCATATAAAGGACGAATGGATAAGATCATTGTAATCCACCAAAATTCTGCTGATTGATACCATAACGGAAACAGTGAATTAAATAAAAAACAAAATGGTTACAAGCATCCGAAATAAAGGATGAGAAAGCATCAATATCTCTATAGGATTAGGATTTGATTCGCATAGTGAAAAAAAAGTCCGAACTTTTTTAAGTTCGGACTTTTAATATAGTAAGAGGACATATAATGTTTGAAGTCCCTCCTACCTATTATCTCAATTATTATATTACTCTTGAAACACCTTTTTCAAATACTTTATATTCGTTCCATAATTCTTCTTCACGTTCCTCACATCATCCTTGTCTCGTGAGCGTTCTACAACCAGCCAGCCCCTCCAGCCCATTTTGTCAAGCGTCTTTTTTACCTTATTCATATCCAGCCGCTCATTGAAAGGAAGAGTCACTCCATCCGTATCTGTACAGTGAATCTGGCAAATTCTATTTTTTCCAAGAATCTTGAGTTCCTTACATAGATCCCTTCCATTCTCTAATGCATTCTGAAATTTAAAATAGATCTTGATACCGGGAGAATTAATCTCTTTCAATAGTTTCACTTCTTCTCTTGCATCCAATTGAGTTTCAATGCCAATTACAACTCTTTCCGAAGCAGCCATATCCCCTACTTCCTTCAGCCGTTTTATTAAAGCTGTCCGAAGTTCCGGAGTTTCCTGCCAGCCTGCTTCCACTCCACCCAAAGGGAGAAAAGCGACCTTGGCACCCATTACTTTCATTGCATCCAGACAATCCCGAACTAATTCTTTATAATTAGCACGATCTAAAAAAGACTGTCCATAAAAACCGGACATAGCAATAGAAGGAACCTCTAAATTATAGTTCTGAGCTGTTTCACGAAATAGCTGCTGGAAATGGGGCTCACGCAATTTGTTATCGAACATTTCTCTTTTACCGAGACTACCCATATCCAACTCGACTCCATCTCCTTTCAACTCATGCACCAATTGGAACGAACCAATCTTCTGACGTTTCAATATCATCCAGTCACATACGGCGATCTTGTAACGTTGTTCTTTTTGTTTCGATGCAGCAACAGCCAGCATTGGAAAACATTCTGCTACGATTAATATCCAAAGGATATGTTGAAATAATTTCTTTCTATTCATCATCTTAATTATACGCTGATCGTATAAAAGACGGATGAAAGGAAACTTTGTAATCGGCTACATTCCAAATATTTAATACTAAAACGGAAAAGGGGATATTTATAAAAATAAGATAATGACACTATCCCAGGTAAATGGTGTCACTATACCACTGATATAGTGTCACTATCGCAGACATATAGTGACACTATCTTTTTGAAAGGATTATTCAGGTAAGATGTAAAAAAAATAGGCTGCCGAACCCTGAAAAGTCCGACAGCCTTGTCAACCCAAAAACGATACCTATGAAACACTGTGTGTCATTTCAAATCAAATATCAAGCGTTTACCATGAACAAGTTCATCGTGGGTAATGCGGTATTTATTGAACTTCTTACCATCCAATAACACCTTATTTATATAAAGAGTTTCCGATCCGGTACGATTACTCTCAATTACCAGCTCATTTTCCTTATACCATTTAGGATCCAAGCGGATCGTTACTTTATTAAATACCGGAGTAGTCAATGTATATTCCGGCAATCCCGGACAGTCGGGATAAAAACCTATCATATTGAAAATAGCCCATGCAGACATCGTACCTGTGTCATCATTTCCAGGGATACCGTCCGGTTTGGTCGTAAAGTACTTATCCAGCAGTCGCTGTGTCTCTTTCTGTGTACGCCATTCTTCACCTTTAAAGTAAGAGAACAGATGAGCGTAAGCAATATCCGGTTCGTTAGCCGGATCATATAGTCCTTCATCAAACACCATTTGCAGCTTATTGACAAAAGGTTTCTTTCCACCCATCAGTTTAGCCAATCCATATACATCATGTGGTACATAGAAAGTATAATTCCAAGAATTACCTTCGTGGAAACCGGGATTCGGTTCAAAGTTCTCTCCCTGCCTCGGATTGAACGGACTGTAGAAAGTTCCGTCTGGAAGAATAGGTCGGAATGTACCGAACTCCTTACTATAATAATGCTTATATCCCAAAGAGCGTTTATAGAACATTTCCGCATCTTTCTTCTTTCCTAAAGCATCCGCAAAACGGGAAAGGGCAAAGTCTGCGATATAATATTCCAGTGCATGAGATACGGAGTTATCATATTGTTCACGAAGCGGCACGTATCCTTTTGACATATAGTCATCATTGTCCGGACGCATCAGATTTTCCGCCCCGGGTAATGTAGCCGACTTGTACATAGCTTCATAAGCCAGATCTACGTCAAAGTCACGCAATCCTTTCATCCATGTATCCACAATCACTGGGATACTTGGATCACCTTCCATCGTAAGAGTCTCTCTTCCATACAATTCCCATTTAGGAAACCAACCATGTTCACGATACATATCGAGCATGGTACGTACCATTTCCATCTGACGTTCGGGATAAACCAAAGTCAAAAGCTGATGTACGTTACGATATGTATCCCACAAAGAGAATACAGTATATCGGGTACCTTTCGTTGTCAGAATCTGATCGCTCTCCATAGCCGGATATTCACCATTTACATCCTGCAGAACGTTCGGATGAATCAACAAATGATAAAGTGCCGTATAAAAAACTGTTTTCTGTGCATCCGTTCCTCCTTCTACAGTGATACGTGACAAGTCATCGTTCCACTGTGCACGGGCATCGGAAAGCACCTGTTCAAAGTTTTTTCCCGACTGTTCTTTATCCAGATTCAAACGGGCATTCTCTATGCTTACAAAGGAAACTCCCATCTGTACTTCGACCTGTTCTCCTTCCTCTGTTTCAAAAGTGAAGTAAGCGCCCACATCGTCACCTGCTATTTCTTTTCCATAGCGGGTATACAATTTATATTTGCCTTGGTCTCGATCCCATTCTGCTTCCACACCTGTCATCGGACGTTGCTTTTTCCAATATCCGGTTGTGGTGGGAACTTTGTTCACTCTCATCACAAAATAGATGGGAAATACAGCTTGGGGATTATAACAGAAAGTACCCAATAGTTTCATTCCCTCTATTTCGCTGTCACTTACACGACGAAGCATGGCTCCACTCTCATTGGTCAGGCCTTCGCCCAAATTCAGAAGTATATGACTCTTTCCTCTAGGAAAAGTGAAACGGGCAATACCTGTACGCGGAGTAGCAGAGACTTCTGTCTTTATATTATACTTCGTCAGATAATTGGAATAATAGCCGGGAGAAGCCTGTTCATCCTTATATTTGCTCCCATATTCCTTATAGTCTACATTCAGTTCTCCGGTAGTAGGCATCAGCAATAAAGAACCCAGTTCAGGACAACCGACACCACTCAGATTTACATGAGAATATCCTGTAAAGAAACAATTGGTATATTCATAAGGCGTAGACCACCAACGTGCATCTTTATCGTAAGTATTATCAGCAGAACCCATCACATTAAAAGGTACTACGGACATCATTCCATTCGGACAAACAGCTCCGGGATTAGTGGTACCGAAATTTGTCGTTCCAATAAAAGGATCTACATAGTCTATCAACAGACTCTTTTCCTTATTCATAGGGGGGGCCTTACCCTCTCCCCCAAATACGGGGAGAAGGGTGAAAGCCAGTGTGCAAGTTAATAATATACGTCTCATATCCTTCTTAGATAATGCTCGTCCGTTTTGTAAAATCAATTATTTCCTGGATATAGCCGAAAGCCATTCCTACAACAGTATCTGCAGCTCCATAATAAACAGCTACACGCTCACCATCCTGCAATGCCGCACATGGGAATACCACATTGGGCACATCACCTTGAAGTTCATAAGGTGCAGCCGGACCTATCAGATATTCACGGGTACGATAAAGTACCTTTTCGGGATGATCCTTATCGAGTATCGCCGAACCCATTGCATAACGGAAACCGTTGCAAGTAGTGATAACACCATGATAGAAAAGCAACCAGCCTTCATCAGTAAGGAAAGGTACCGAACCTGCACCAATCTTGGTACACTGCCAGGCACTTTCAGGGAAAGGAGTCACTTTCATAACACAACGATGTTCACCCCAGTATTTCATATCCGGACTGTAGCTGATATAAATATCACCGAACGGTGTATGTCCATTGTCGCTGGGGCGACTTAACATAGCATATTTGCCATCTATCTTTTGCGGGAAAAGTACTCCATTACGATTGAAAGGCAGGAAGGCATTCTCGCATTGGAAGAAATCTATAAAATCAAATGTATAGGCAATACCGATAGTAGGTCCATGATAGCCGTTACACCAAGTAATCCAATATCGGTCTTCAATCCATGTAACACGCGGGTCATATTTATATTCGGATTCGATCATTTCCGTGTTACCGGCTTTAAATTGAATCGGTTCATGACTAATATCCCAATGAATACCATCTTTACTGAACCCTGTGAAGATATTCATCTGTACAGCTTTGTTGTCACAACGGAATACGCCGGCGAACCCATCTTTGAAAGGTACGACAGCACTATTGAAAATACTATTGGATGAAGGAATATGATAGCGTCCGATGACCGGATTTTGCGAGTAACGCCACATTACATCTGTACATCCGACAGGACGTTCTTCCCAGGGAATTTGAATCTTATTCATAATAATTATTTATTTAGTAATTAGTTATCTATTATCACTCAAAAATAGCAATTTATTTTTTCTTTTTTGAATCATCATACGTAAAAGGTATAAAATAGGTCATCAAAAAAGCAGGAATTGTTGCGATCAGTACATAGATAAAGAAACTACGGTATCCCAGTAAATCACTAAAATAGCCGCTGATCATTCCCGGAAGCATAACTCCCAGATTCATAATTCCCGAAGCAAATGCATAATGTGACATCTGATGTTTGCCAGGAGCAATCTGCTGCATCATGAACAAGGTCAGTCCGACAAATCCGAAACCATAGCCGAAATACTCCATTGTGATACATGTTCCGATCAGATAAAGACTGGTCGGCTGGACTACAGCAAGGAAAGTATAAGCAAGGAAAGGAAGGTTGAACACGCAACAAAGCATGAATAAAGTTTTCTTCAATCCATATCTGGCAACAAATATTCCACCCAGCAATGAACCGATAACAAAGGCGGCAGAACCAAAGACGCCATTCAATGTTCCGATTTCTGTCAATGACAGCCCCAGACCTCCGACCTCTCTGGAGGCACGCAGAAACAAAGGAGCAACCTTCATTATAAATCCTTCCGCCAATCGGTAGAGAATAATGAAGAAGATATAATATACTATATGTTTTTTAGTAAAAAAGTTCCCAATCACATTTACCAAATCCTGCATGATTTCTGAAGTAGTTTTTTTTCCGGTAGCAGGAACTTGTGTAGAAGGCAACATCTTTATATGATAAAGACCGAGCAATACCATTACTGCAGCAATTACGGCAAAAATAATCATCCATGCAGATGAATATGCACCCTTATTGGCATCTATCGAAGCTCCTTCTATTGCCCCGAAATGTTCGGCCAGCATACCTGCCAAAGCAACTAATCCACCATTGGCAACCAATTTTGCCACATTATAGAAAGCCCCCTGCACTCCAATATATTTAGCCTGATCCTCTTTATTCAGTTCTGCCATATATACACCATCGCAAGCAATATCATGTGTGGCTCCACTGAACGCAATCACCGCCATAGTGGAAATACTGATAGCAAAGAAATAATCAAAGAATAACGAAAAAGCTACTACTCCAAACAATATACCACTCAACAGTTCGGTTACCAGTACAAAAAACTTTTTGGTCCGATACATTTCAAGAAAAGGGCTCCATAAGAATTTGAGTGTCCAGGGCATCATGATAAGAGAAGTCCAAAACGTTATCTGAGTATCAGAAATACCCAAATCCTTAAACATGAATACGGAAACCAAATTGATGGCAATAAAGGGAAGTCCCATTGCAAAATAAGCGGTAGGTACCCAATAAATCGGGTTGATAGTTTTTCCTTGAGAAGCAGTTTTATTCTGTTGCATAGTTCAATAGTATATAGATGAAAGGGTCATTTTTCTGACCCATCTATATATAATACAACTAAGAAGGGCAAACTACTAACGCTTGCCCCTACTTTTTTTTATTTTATTGTTACTTCGTCGATAAAGAACCACGAAGGATGTCCTACACCATAATGCCATTCGGGACATTCTTTCGTACCGGTGACCTCAACTTTCACATAACGGGCATGCACTGGCATTTCCGATTCAGTCTTCACTCCGCGGAACTCCACTTTCCCCGAACGGTTTTCCGGCATATCATGTGTTCCCCAATGTGTATAATTCTCTCCATCTTCAGAATAGGAATAAACCACCTTCAGAGGGAAAAGAATCCAGGCTCCGATCTGATGCAGGAAATCCGTATCTATACTATGTATTTCTTTCTCTTTACCCAAATCTATAACAAAAGCACCGTCTGTTCCTTCCCAGCCAACCCAGCTTTCAACGAAAGTAGATCCTCCGAATAATCCATCCACTAATGCCGTTTTTCCGATCTCTGCATATTTACCGGTAGGAGGAATAAGATAAGTAACCTTTGCTCCTATCGCAACGCTTTTTTCTGCACGGGGCATATATCTCTCCCGATACAACTGGCAATATTCCACAGGAGAATTGGAACGTTCATTCAATGTCGGTACATTAAATTCTTTCACCCGTTCTTCAAAAAGTGCCAATTTCGGACTGATCTCATTCATATCTGTACCAGTCTCAGTACGGGCAATTTCCAATTCCGAATACTGAATGGGCAAGCGGGCACGCTGCACACGCTTCAGGAATTTATTATCTTCAGCCACCGCTTTCTCTGCATCATCAAACAGTTGATTATAACGTCGCATCAGTTGTGGTTTCAGCATTCCGTATTTATGGGAAACAGGAGAATCATAAATCCACAATCTTTGTCCGCTGCCTATCAACGCTCCCTCCATCACCTTGATATACTGATAAAGGTATGGCGCAGCCTCTCCATAGTATCCATGCAGGAAATGCTGCATCAAAGAATCAACATTCGCTTCGGGGTTCCACATTAACTTAGATACCAAATAGGCACGTAACTCAGCGAAGTCTCCTCCCCTGCTTCCTGCAATCTGTGAGAAATGCATAGTGGCATGATTCTTTTTGAACAGACGAATATTATCCTGCAAGATATGAAAATTAGGGAACGGAGCCAGATAATTATCAAAATTAATACCATAATCCCACACGAAAATATTATTAGTGATGGCAGCCCAGCCTTCCATTGCTTTCACAAACTCTTTACCTGAGGCATTTTCCGTCAAAGTCACTTCACGGTCACAATCTATATCACAAAGCATGATATTCACATTCGGCAATGGCTTCACATGTTTCGGAGGATTCATCGTATACAGATAGGCAAGCGTGGAAAATTCCTTATCGGGAAAACGGGCAGCCAGCTTATTCAAAAAAGTAATGATACTTCCTGAGAGTGCTCCTTCATAATCATCTATCGCTTTGCAGGCATCACATGTACAATTGGTATAATTACCATCATTCTGACTCACAGACATAATATGCTTATCCGGATTTGCCTTAAAAATAGAATCAATCCGCTGAGCCACGATTTCAAAAACTTCCGGGTTACTCAGACACCATTGGCTTGCTTTCCCGGGATGGCGTTTGCCTTTAAAATAAGAATAATATTCCGGATGGTCTTTTCCATATACGGAAGCAGGAAGCAACTTATCAAAAGTATGCACCCAATAACCGGCAGCAAACACTTCGTTTGGCTCTTCCAGCCTGTTCCACCATTTATATATGGAGTCTGTACGAATAGCATAACATTGTGTCTGGCGGTAACGGAAAGCCGGATTATCTATTTTATCGATAAGCGGCAGTTCGATTGTCTTCGCAGGGTTAAAAGAGTATTCGTTTTCTCCCCAGTAATCCACTCCAAGATATTGTTCGAGTAAAGTTACAACTCCGTAGACTGTCCCATTCCCACTGCCTGAAATACGTAAGATTCCATCTTTCGTAGATAGGCTGAAACCGTCTTCTGTCACTCCAGCTGGGGTTTTGCTACTGATTATAATATCTCCTTTTTTTGCATTCTGCCCTTTTACAATGGGAAATGTACAACCTGAAATTCTCTGAAGGAACAATTGAAATAAATTTGCTGATATTTGATTAATCTGGTCATTTTCTGATAGAATAATCCTGGATTTAGTTTTTCCATTATCAACTAAAACGACTTGTGCTGTTGCAGGAATATAACAACATGCTCCCAACAAACAAAGCAGCTGAAAAATAATACGGCGAATGATTCTCATAGCATTTCCTTTAATTAGTTTTTAGATAATACAATCCAAAAATATAAGATACTCAAGAAAAAAAACAGTTCTAAGTTTTATTAACAAAGAAAACTTAGAACTGATCACAACATGATATAAACAGCAAATAGCCCAAGCTCATTCAGTAATAAACTTGGGCCATTTTTTATTCAGTTTCAGTATAAATACCTACAGTATTAATATAAGGAGAATAATAAAGAGCTCCATGGAAAGTTACTCTTATATATTGCGCTTGTTTAGCCACAAGAAGAAGAATGTAACTTGTCTTATTTGCAAATCCTGAAGCTACACCAAGATCCTCATATTTCTCTCCATCATTACTTATCGCTATACTTGCACTTTCCGAAGAATAAAACCATTCATAGAAATGTAAAGCAATAGTTTTTATATTCTCTTGTTTTCCCAAATCGATATCAAGTATGCTGCCATCCGGAACATAATCATACAAGTCGCTAGATTGTCCATTCAAAGTAAAACTCCAACCCGAATGGTCATTTATTACAGAACCTACCGGTTTGTCTACACAAGATAAAAATCCGACAAGTGCTGTTTTATAAACAATATATATAACTTTATTCTCGCCTATATCTGCTCCTACTCCATCAACATTCGTGATTGTCACTGGAATAACATAGTTAGTACCCAGCTGCACAGAAGCCATATCATCCGAAAAACTCAAGGCAACACTCTCTTCCGGAGTTGTTTTTCCTTGTTTAATCATTATTGTCGATTGCTTCAAACTTGCACTAGTCAGTAAAGAATAATCTGTGCCATGCAATGCATTATACGTTCCAACTAATGCCGGATTAATAGCAAGAGTAACTTTGGTGTCACCATCTGCGGCCCATGCCGATTTTAAGATACCGTCAAGCTTCCATTCACTGCTTAAATTTGTAAATCCTTGACTATACTGATACTC
>OJSC01000741.1_pt1 | contig 39127 bp, 30 predicted proteins | sample 1599361 | NCBI WGS metagenome assembly OJSC01 (sample SAMN04168656, study PRJEB22393) | human gut metagenome | biome: human gut microbiome; feature: stool | host: Homo sapiens | collected 2014-03-17 | reverse complement strand
TCGAAACCGGCAACGGACAGATGCGCCTGAATCTTGCCGACATTCTGTATCTTGAGTCGATCCGGCACACCATCGTCATCCACACGCTTGACGGCAAATACTCTATCAACGGCACACTCAAAGACATGGAAGCCAAGCTCGCCGACCGGCACTTCTTCCGCTCGAACTCCTGCTATCTGGTCAATCTCAAGCATGTGACGGGCGTTGCCGACCAGGATTGCATCATGTCCGACGACGAGCGGCTGCGCGTGAGCAGACCACGGAAGAAAGCGTTCCTCGCCGCCTTGGCCGACTACATGGGCGGCGGCCGATGATCACCAACGCGCTGCCCGACATCCCCCGTTCGTACACCGCCATCTGCGAATGGGCGGCATGCGTGGTGTATATCGCGGTACTGTTCCGCCGCGTGCCGCCGCGCCGCTCCGTCGTTGTGAGCGCAATCGGGCTGGCGGCGCTCATCGCCGTGCAGTATTTCGACGGCAGTATGCCGATCTGGTTTTGGATCGTCGGCATGCTGCTCGCCTTCGGCTGCATGTACCTGACGATTCTGTTCGGTGCCGGCACCGGCAAGCGCGAAGGGCTGTACATCACGGCACGCGCGTTCGTGCTGGCGGAACTGGTGGCGTCGCTGCATTGGCAGATCGTCACGTTCATCGGCATGCGCAACGGCCGATTCGCGGATTACGATTGGCATGCCGTCTTACTGCTCGTTGCCACCTACGCATTGTGTTTCGGCCTGGCATGGCTGGTGGAACGCGGCAATTTCAGCCAAACCACACCCACGCTACCGACCGCCTCCGCGGCAACCGCGACGGTGGCCATCACCATCGTCACCTTCGCCATGAGCAATCTGAGCTTCGTTTCGACCAATACGCCATTCTCCGGTTCGATGGGCCAGGAAATCTTCTATATCCGCACACTGGTGGATTTCTGCGGATTCGCGATTCTATACGCGCAACAGGAGCAGGCTCGGCGCATTGAAGCGAGCGCGGAAATCGCGTCAATCAACGCGCAGCTGGAAAGCCAGCATCAGGAGTACCTGCAGTCGAAGGAGAACATCGAATCGCTTGGTCGGCTTGCGCACGATCTGAAGCATCAGATCGCGGCATTGCGTGCCGAAGTCGATCCTGAGCACGCGGCGGCAGGATTCGAGCAGCTGGAGAAGTCGGTGCAGCGCTACAGCGCCCAGCAGCATACCGGCAATCCCGTGCTCGACGTCATCCTCACCACAAAAGAGCGCACTTGCGCCGATCGTGGCATCAGTTTCACTGCCGTGGCGGATGGGTCGCTCTTGTCCAATATGTCGTCGATGGATATCGCTTCGCTGTTCGGCAATGCGCTCGACAATGCGATCGAGGCCACGTCGAAGTTGGCCGATCCGGAACAACGGCTCATCAAACTGGCGTTGTTCGAGCAGAATTCCTTCACCGTGGTCCGCGTCGAAAATTATTACGATTCGCGGCTGAAGAAAGATGCCGAAGGCAATCTGCGCACCACGAAGCGCGATGACCAGCATCGGCATGGCTTCGGCGTGAAGTCGATTCGGCACATCGCGCAGCAGTACGGCGGCGAAGTGACGATCCGCACCGAAGACCACTGGTTCGTGCTGACCGCGCTCATCCCCCGCCGCACCGGCCTCATGGCCATGTAGGAGGGGTACGCAGATTACCGCTTGACGGGGGTACTTGGACGTGGCAAATGCAGGGCGGCTAAGGGGGCAGCTAGGCGGGAGGCGGTGAAGGCGCTGACGGCTACGGCGAAGCCGATGGGGACGAACAGGTTGATCGGGGCATCGGCCAATTCCATCACCAGGCAGATCGCCATCAGCGGAGCCTGCTGCGAAGCGGCGAGCAGCGCGCACGCACCCAGCAGCGCGTACATGCCAATCGAATTCGTATGGAACATCTGCATCCACAGAATGCCCAGCATCGCACCACCGGACGCGCCCAACGCGATGCCCGGCTGCAGCACGCCGCCGGACGCGCCGGAACGGATCGTCAGCAAGGTGACGATCGCCTTCGCCACGAAACTCAACAGCAGAATCGGCAGCACGGCCAAATCGGCCTTCGACGAAAAACTCAATTGCGCGGTGGCGCGACCGTTGCCCATGACCTGCGGCACGGCGATCGCCACAACGCCCGTCAGCAGGCCGGCAAGCGGCATCATCCACAGAATGCCCGCTCCGGACGGCTTGTTTTTCTCCGCCCACTGGGAGCCGCGGCGGAACAGCGCGCCGGCGACGCCAAGCATCAGGCCGGCAATCAGCGCGAACACCATGTAGTCGGGGGTAAACAGGCCGTCCGCCTCGCCAATCAAATAGAACGTGTGTGTGCCCTTGACCAGGCTCGCCACCCATGAGGCGAGCGCCGAGCAGGCGAACGCGAGCGTGACCGTCTCGAGCGTCACGTCGGCGAGCAGGATCTCCACCGCGAAGAACGTGCCGGCAAGCGGCGCGTTGTAGACTCCCGCGAGACCGGCCGCGGCGGTAATGGCCACCAGCATACGCGTGTCCTTCGCGCCGAGACGCACCCAGCGGGCGAATCGCTGGCCGAACATCGCGCCAAGCTCGCGCGGAGCCACTTCGCGGCCGATCGACATGCCGGTACCGACGATAAAAATCTGCAGCAGCACATGTACGATGGTCTGCCAGACCGGCATCAGCGCACCACCGACGGCTTTCTTGACGGATGGCACTGTTGTGGTACGCGTGCGCAGCAGCCACCAGATCACGGCCGCGATGGAGGCGCCGACCGTCACGGAAATCGCACGACGGATGGCAGGCACGTTGAAGGGACCGGATTCATGCGCATTCTCGATGTATCCAAGCGCGAAACGTTCGACCTGGTACAGCATGAGCGTCAGCAAACCTGCGGCCGCGCCGATCGCGATGCCGACGACGGCCACCGCCGCGATCAGCGCCGGTATTCTGCCGATTTTCGGCTGCTGTTCCGCCTCGTCCTGCGATTGATCCGACACCATTGCCTCTCTCACGTTGTGTGTACCTCGTCTCCAGTCCGTCTCGTCATACGTGTTACCGCATCACCATCGTTCCACCGACGGCGGATTTATTCGCCAACATCCCCCACCAGAACATGAATTCCAATGTCAGTCACACAACTTTCGTCTGCATAGTGAACGGCCGATCAGGCTCGTCGTCCTCGGCAACAAGGCCGGCCACATCCGCCAAACACCATAAGGCGTACAGCGGCAGATTCATCGGCGGCAAATATATTGGAATATATAGCATTCAAGACACAAGATGCACAAAATAGACAATTTCAAAGGCTTGTTTTTGCACAAAACAGACGATTTCTGCCACAGCCAAAAGCAAGGAACCGGACCTCCACCATACCTTTCACCACCCACTGCCAGTACCGCCGTGGTGCCCGGCGAGGCATTCGGCGAGGAAGGGCAGGGATTCGTGCGATTGTCGTACGCCGGCGATGCGGATGAGTTGCGTAAGGGACTGCGTCGTATGTGCGATTTTGCGGAGAGGAATCGCTGACGCCGTCAGGTGCATGCCCGTCCTTCGTCGCGTTCACCCACTTTATTGTGTATGTTTACGATTTGTATAATCGTAAACATACACAACAAAATCATACGATGAAACGGCGGCACGTTGGACGGGGGATGGACTCCTAGCTATTCGAATGACTAGCCGTGCACAATAGCGCGTGAAGTCGGAGCCCATGACAACATCTACACTGTCATGAGCGCATAGGCAATCCGCCGTTCGACGTACTGACGAAATAGTTGGGATACTTGTCTGAATCGTAGGTTGCACATATGTGCAACTCCTAGACTGTTCGCGCTAGATACAGGCATACAGTATTCGTATCATACGCAACCAAGGTGGTGACATATGCTCAGCGAACCGGTGAAAGCATTATTTGAGGCCAACACCAACGCCCGTCATGCCGGCGACGCAGACAGACTCGCCAAAGAGCATAAGCCGAACGGAGTGCATGTACTGACGGATCTCCCATATGGCATTCCGGACCAACTGCGCAAATTGGACCTGTATCGTCCGGAAACACAACATGAACCTCTTCCGGTCATCATCGACTTCCATGGCGGGGGTCTCTACCATGGCGACAAACAAAATACCATGTGTCGCGATATGTATTTAGCGAAGTATGGGTTCGCCGTGGTCAATGCCAACTATCGGCTGGTCCCGCAAATCGGATTCCAAGGCCAACTACACGATGCGCTTGACGCAATTATCTGGACGAATGAGCACGCGCATGACTATGGCATGGATACGAATGCTCTGTTTCTGATTGGAGATTCCGCGGCCACCCTGCTTATCTTGTACCTCACCGCCGTACTCCATTCACCGGTCGTCGCGTCACAGCTTGGCATGAAGGAAGCCTACGGAACCGCCCGCATCCTCGCCATTGCAGGATGCAGCGGCATGTATCGCTTCGAGGGAGGCGTGCATGGAACTGCAATGGGATACTATGCGGAAGGCTACTTTCCAACGCTGAAGGAACGAATTCGCATCTCCCCCTATCTTGATGTCGATCGCCTTGTAGTTGATGGCAATCTTCCGCCCTTCTATCTGCAGACCAGCACCGAGGATTATCTCGCGGACAACACTCTGGAATTCGCAAGAATCCTGCAATACCGCCATCATGATTATGAACTGCGATTACTCCCGAAAGGTCTTGACCACGCTCTCGTACACGACTTCGCAGTCAAGGAGGTCGGCCTGGAGCATAATGAGGAATCACAGCAAATCGTAAAAGAGGCGGCGACGTTCTTCAAACGGTACCGCCCAACGACCAGCTAGGAAAGGACGCAAAGGACGCTATGGAAGAACGGATTCGCTCCACCCGCTCCTCACTGGCAGTATTCGTAGGCTGCTGCGCCATGTCCTTCATCGGCTTCGCTCTCATCACCAACACTTCAGGGCTGTATTTCGACGCCATCAGCCGTGATTTACATGTGGGTCGAGCCAAGGTCAGCCTAACCGTATCGATTCGATTGATTTGCAGTGCCATCTCCATGGCCGCGTTCAGTCGCTTTTCACATCGCATTCGCTTGCGCCCCACACTTATCGGCTGCATTGGTATCTGCGCCGTGGGATTCCTGCTTTGCAGTCGGGCGTATGCCCTCTGGCAGTTCTATCTCGCATTCGCTGTGATGGGACTCGCCTATGTTATTCCGATAACGCTGATGCCACCCATTCTGCTTGCAGCATGGTTTCCCACTCATTTCGGCACGGTCCTTGGCATAACCGGCTGTTTGTCAGGATTGGGAGGAGCCATATTCAATCCTCTGATTTCGCACGTCATCGCGTCATATGGATGGCGATCGGCATATCTACTGACCGGTGCGATGCTGATGGTGCTGCTACTCCCCTGCTCCTACCTGCTTAAACCATATCCACATGGCAAGCTCGACACTGCGTCTGCCCCAAACGCCAAACCTGCGCATGATACACGGACGAAAAGCGGGCATCTCATCGGCATGCTTCGTTCACCGGCGTTTCTGCTGCTGTCAGCCGCCATGATTTTGTTGCAAATCGTATCCGGCATCAATCAGCACATTCCCGCGTACGGGATTTCCATCGGACTCACGCTTACACAGGCCGCTTGGGTGGTCACGGCCCGCATGATTGGAGCCAGCGTCGGCAAACTTGCCATAGGTTCGACGCTGGACCGTGTCAGACCGCAATTCGCAATCACGCTGTTTGCCGCCATCGGAACCACAGGATGGTTCAGTCTGCTTTTCGGAGCCAATATGGAAGTTGCGATCACTGCAAGTTTTCTGGCGGGAATCGGCCAATGCCTGCTCATGATTGCACTTCCCTGGAGCATACGCCGCGTATTCCCGGGAGATGATTATGCCCGCGCGCTGTCCGTCATCAACGCCACCGGCCAGCTGACCGTAGCCATCGCTACCACAGTTCATGGATTGATTTTCGACATGACCGGCGGATATGGAGCGTCATTGACGCTCAACGTGCTGTTGTACGTGCTGGCAGCAATTGCAATCATCACGGTGGCGCACGGGCATACCCAATCCTTCCAGCATCCTAACGGTGATTAGTCCATATCCAATAACAACTCAGCCATTCCCTGATTGGTAGCGAGTGCCGACATCAGTCCACCGACCAAGCATGCGTGCAGTGCCCGCGCACGCCACGTCTCCCAAGCGACTCCAATGACCAATGGAATGTCACGAAACCGTTCGAAATCGATGCTGATGGTGCGCTCACACAGACTGGTTCGCACATGATTGCCATGCATATCGATATGATGTCCGCAAATATGCCCGACCACTCCCTTTTCCTGCAACTCCCGTGCTACTGCAGCGTCTTCGAACGAATGGAAAATCCTCCCGGAATGCCCCTGCCGAATCGCTCCTACACCGACAATGGCGATATCGGCTCGGTTACCCAAAGCCAAAGTCATGGCGATCAGTTTCTCCGAACGCACAGCCTGCGCAACTTCCGCGGATCCCATAATCAACGGTGCAGGAAGCAACGAGTAAGCGCATCCCAGACGTTCTGCCATCATTCGGCAGATTTCCGGAGAATCAGTCAACGAGTTGGCGGAAGACAACGAACCCAGCATCTGAGTCACATGCGCACGAGGGTAGTCAAGGGGAGGCAAAGCTCTGATTGTCGCCGCCATCGGCGTCCCGGTCGATGTAACGATCAACGAATCCGGTTTGAGGTTTTCCACCAGCAGCTGCGCCGCACATTGAGGCACTAGCGTCGATGCGATGCTGTCATCGTATGAATATGCGACGCGTACCGTTTTCAACCCGTATTTGTTCCGAAGATTCTCCTCAAGGGATTGCAATCGTTGCAATGGGTGCCCGATGGCAATCTGTACGATTCCGGTTTCCCGTGCTTCGGTGAGCATGCGTGACACCGATGACCGCGAATAGCCGACCTCTCCGGCAATCTGCGATTGATTGAGTCCCTCGTCATAATACATCTGTGATACACGAATCAGCTTTTCGATATGCTGTCTGGTCTGCATCGACGAAAGCGCGGAATCTTTGAACATATGTGCATGTTATCTCCAGTGTCCATACGAACACGCGCGATAAGCATACGTTTTAAGCCCATCATCAACCGATACTCCGGTAAACCAGCAGTGTGGCGAACTGCACATATTCTCATTCACATCCCAATGTCATTTCATCCTCAAATTAGTCTATAACCGGCTCCAGGAAGAACCGGGCCCCGCGTTACCGAAGGATGATCTTCGGGTGACGCGGAAGGAACAGAGGGAGAAAAATACCATGTCGAAAGTATGGCAATACTTGAAGCAGCATGCGTATGGCGCACTCACCATCGTTACGGTGTTGTTGTGCATTCTGGGCAGCTGCATCGCGAATCTGGCACAGACGGATTTCGGCAACGTCACCAAAGAGAATCTGACCATCGAAACATCATCCGGACATAGGCTCGGCATCAACATGCTCAAGCCCAAGACCGCCACCAACGACAAGCCGGCACCCACCATCGTGTTCGCACATGGCGGCAACGGTCTCAAGGAAAAGTGGGATCTATACCAGATCGAATGGGCACGTCGAGGCTTCGTCGTGTTCTCCTTCGATCTTTACGGACACGGCGACTCCGAGATTCTGAACAACACCGAATGGCTGGTCAACGGCCGTGGCCTGTATGACACGGTAAAGTACGCGACCACACTTCCATTCGTGGACAAGGACCAGATCGCCGTATCCGGCCAGTCCCGCGGAGGCAACACCATTCACGAGACGATCCTTCTTGACAACAAGGCCAAGAAGCAGCTGATCAAGGCCGTGCTGTACGTCAGCCGCGACGCCGTCTACAAAGACAACGAAACTCAGTCGTTCGGCTATGTGCCAGGCAAGACCACTTCAGCCCAGGCCGCCTCCAAGAATAACGGCGAGTACTTTAATTATTACGGCAATCGCAATGTAGGCATCATCGCCGGCAAATTCGACCAGTACTCCTTCAAGGAGACCGACAAGACGACCGGCAAGATGCTGCCGAATCCGGACTATCTCAAGCACAATAACGCCAAATCGTTCCTGAACTTCGGCATCACGCCTGACTCTTCGACTGCGGACGGCGTCAGCGGCAAGTACTATACGAAGAAGGTCGATGGCAAGGAAGCATTCCGTGTCATCTATCTGGAAAACGGCTTCCACACTTCGCAGCTCTTCCAGTCGTCTTCTACCGCAGCTGCCATGGAGTTCATGGTCAAAGCCTTCAATATGAACACCTCGTTGCAGTCGGGCGACCAGATCTACCAGTGGCGTATGATCGGCAGCACCATCGGTTTCATCGGCATGTTCATGTTCGCCGTGTTCTTCGCTCTGTGGCTCTCCCAGATGCCGCTCTTCAGGGGAACTTCTCGTGGCAATGCCGTCATGCGTATCGCGGAATCGCATCCGGGAACCAAGGCTTGGGCATGGGGCTGCCTTATCGTCAACACCCTGTTCGCCACCGTCAGCACGTTGTTCCTGTACTACAACGGCGTCGACACCCATATCGGCACATTCTTCAGGCAGGGGCAGGCACTGTTCGCAGGCTCCATGCTGGCGATTTCCTCTGTGTTCACCGCCATTGTCACCTACATCTGGTACCGCTGCTTCGCTAAGAAGAATGGTATGAACATCGATGAAATCGATTTGAAGACATCTGCTTTCAGCGTGTTCAAGACCATCATGCTGGCTCTCACCGTCACCGGCGGCACTCTGCTGTTGGTCTGGGGAGCGCAGTACTTCTTCAAGACGAACTTCTCGTTCCTGTACTGGGGCATCATGCCATTCGGCTCCTTCAAGATCGTGGACATGCTTAAGGTACTCCCGATCTTCCTGATTGGCTACGTGATTTCCTCCATCTTCATCAACTGCATGAACTACAACACTTCCTATGGCAAGAACAAGATCGTGAACATCCTGGTACTCGCTCTCGTCACCGCCGCCGTGCCGGCACTGGTGTCCGGCGCAGGCTGGGCCAAGTTCATGCTCACCGGTGTCAATGACCTGTTCGGTGCGGCCTACACCCGCATTCCGGACAGCATGTTCCTCACCGTATTCCTGCTGTTTATCACTCCGCTGACGGCTCGCGGCATCTATTCCAAGACCCGCAATCCGTACCTCGGTGGCATCATCAACGCGATTTTGGCCATGGTAATCACCTGCGTGAATTGCCAGGTCGTTTTCCCGGCCTGATCGCTAGATAGCACGGCATGACAAAGGGTGGTGGCTCATCGACTGAGTCACCACCCTTCTTATTTGCAAGGTACGCTACGCCTTCCAACGACATCAGGCGCGAAGCAGGCATGGAAAACCCGCCCGGAAAATCCGGGCGGGCAGGAAGAAAGGAATTCAGAATAGGGCTACTTGGCGGCCTCCTCGCTCTTGGCCGTCTCCTTGGACCCGCTCTTCGGCATGACCCAGAACTTGAGCAGCGGATAGCTGACGATCACGGCGAGCAAGGTGTTGACCACGGATGCGATCGTGCCTGCGATGCCGGCGTTCATGCCCCATCCCTGGCACAGACCGGTCACGTAGCCCGGCAGCACAAGGTTCACTACCACGATGATCACGGCGAGGATCACATACTTCCAAGCGGCGTCCTTGAAGCTGGAGTCGGACTTGAATACCCACTTCATCTGCACGAAGAAGTTCACCACCTGCGCAAGCACCTCGGCCAGCAGGAAGGTGAGGAATCCGCCCAGGCCGTTGCCCTTGGTGTCATAGTTGAAGATCAGGAAGTGGAACGGCTGCGTGAGTCCCAGACCCGTGATGAAGATGGCGGTGCCGATCCACGTCACCACGAAGCGGGTGATGGTGGAGATGTTCGACAGCACGTTGAACAGGATGAACTCCCAGATGTTCGGATGATCCTTGATCCACTGGCGGATCGGGCCGACCTTCTTCTCGCCGGCAGCGGTTTCGGCCGGCTTCGCAGCATTGTTGTCAGTCATGGTTCAGCTCCTTTGCGGTGTGCTTGTTTGCGGATTGGTTGCGGAAGAAGCCGGCGATCACGCCGCCCAATCCGCGGAAAGTATGCCCGTTGGCGATGTTCACGATGGCGTCGACCATCGCCGAGTCGACCATGCCTTGGGTCATCTTGCTCATGGCGCGAGGCGGCATGTTCAGGATGAACAGGGTGTTCAGATCCGGCGAGCCGGTCTTCTGGCGGATCTTCGCTTCGCGCTTGGTCAGTGTCTTGGCGACGGTACGCGCCACGAAGCCCTTGGAATCCACCCACGACATGATCGGATCGTTGACGCCGAACGTCGTCGGCTTGCCGGGGGCAAGCACCTCATGGCCGAACAGCACGGCCATTTCGGCATCGGTCACGTCCTTGACCTGTCCGGTCAGATAGTGGCCGAGCGCGGGGTCTGCGGCGCATTCAGCGGGCGTGCAATCGCCGGCAACGGTGTGCGGAATCGAAAGCGGCAGATGCTCCGCATTGTCGCCGATCATCAGCGTCCATTCGCCGCTTTCCGTCTTCCATGCATTGGCGGCAACATCGAAATGGCGGAACGTGTAGCGGTCGAAATCGATGTGCACGCTCTTGCTTTCATGCGCTGCCAGCTCGACCTTGATGAAGCCCTTCAGCTCACGGTCGGGATGGAGCACGCCACCCTGCGGCGCACGCACATACAACTGGGCCACGGTGGAGCCGGCGACATCGGAATCATTGGTGACGACGAAATCCACACCGGTCGCGGTGGCGGTGATCGCGCTGTACGTGAACGTGGAGTAGCTCAGTCCGTAGCCGAACGGGAAGCGTACGGGCACGCCCACGGTCTCGTAATAACGGTAGCCGACGAACAGGCCCTCGCGGTAGATCGCGTCACGCCCGATGGCCGGATACCAGCCGGAGCTTGGGCAATCCTCGTATTGCATCGGCCAGGTTTCGGCCAAATGTCCGGATGGGTTGACTTCGCCGGTCAGCGCGCGCACGGTGGCGGAAGCACCTGCCTGGCCGGACAATCCTACGTACAGCATGGCCGCAACATCGTCGAACCACGGCAATTCCACCGGGGAACCGGCGACGAGCACGATCACCACCGGTTTGCCGGTCTTCGCCAACGCCGTTACGAGATCGTTCTGCACCTGCGGGATCGCCATGGTGGACCGGTCGAGGCCTTCGGATTCGCTGCGTTCGTCGAGACCGACGACGGCCAACACCACATCCACGGCGTCCTTCTTGGCGAGCGCGACGGCGTCGTTCAGCAGCACCTCATCCGGCTTGCCTTGGCGGTCGTAACCCTGCTCGTAGCCGGCCAATACCAATCCTTCGGCGTTCTTGACCTCGTCGAGGATGTTCTCCTCCTTGGTGGCGTTCACCTTGGATGAGCCGGAACCCTGATAGCGTGCGGTCGCGGCCATATCTCCGATGACGGCCACGCGAGTGCCCGGCTTGAGCGGCAGCGTGGCGGCGTTATTCTTCAGCAGCACGCTGGAATGTTCCGCGACCGTTCTGGCGATATCGTGGTGCGCCTTCGCGATGTCGTCCGACAGCAGATCGTCGCGGCCGACGCCGACGAGCTTGGTCGCCGCCGCGATTTTGGCGACTTCCGCGGCACGCTTGTTGATGTCCGCCTCGGCGAGCGTGCCCGCTTTGACCGCACCTTCCAGCTCGCGCACGGAGGTGAAACCTGGCGACGGCATTTCCAGCGAGCCGCCGGCTTTGACGGCTGCGACGGCGGAGTTGGAGCCGCCCCAATCGGAGACGACCATGCCGTCGAAGCCCCATTCGTCGCGCAGGATCTCCTGCAGCAGATGCTTGTTTTCGTGGGCGTAGACGCCGTTGACCTCGTTGTAGGAGGTCATGATGCTCATCGGCTTGGCCTCGCGCACGGCGATTTCAAAACCGGTCAGATACAATTCGCGCATGGTACGTTCGTCCACCACGGAGTTGCTGGCCTGGCGGCGCAGCTCCTGGCTGTTGACCGCGAAATGCTTCGGGCATGCGGAGACGCCGTTGCTCTGGATGCCGCGAATGAGGCCGGCGGCCATACGGCCGGCGACGATCGGATCTTCCGAATAGTACTCGAAGTTGCGTCCGCACAGCGGGTTGCGTTTGATGTTCATGCCCGGTCCAAGCAACACGTTCACGTCGAGATCGTGAGCTTCCTTGCCGAGCGCCTCGCCCATCTCTTCGGCGAGCGCCGGATCCCAGGTGTTGGCCACGGTGCAGGCGGTCGGGAAGCAGGTGGCCGGCTTGGATGCGCCGATGCCGAGGTGGTCGCCTTCGCCAAGCTGCCTGCGCACGCCGTGCGGACCGTCGCTCATGACGAAGCCGGGAATGTCGGCGCGATCGTTGCCGCGCGAATCCCATTCGGATCCGCCGGACAGCATCGCCGCCTTTTCAACGATCGAAAGATCTTCAAGTTCCATGGGTTCTCCCTCGCACTAGGTGTTGCCAAAACCTGCTTTGCCGAGCCTGCCCTGTCCGCTCCGCCCGGCTGCGCTGTTTTCTTGCGATTTCCCGCTGCCGTACCGCGCTGCATCGCACCGTGCCGCACGCGGGATTTCGCCGCTAGTTTGATTGAACCAGCTTTTGCGATGCCATCACCGCCGTATTACACAACCTGTCGTTTTGCTCGCACAATCGGCATATGGGCGCGGTGAAGAGGGTATGCGGTGGCGCAGAACGCGCATAAAATCGCATCGTTCCATTTTGCAATCGATGGCAAGCGTTTCGATATGCGCATATCGTTGCAATTTCAAGCGACTCGCCGATATTGATACCTTTTTGCACAAGCGCTATCATACTTAACGAAAGTAAGTTTTGCTAACTTTTCTTCAATGCGGAACATGCTTTGATCACTCAACGCGGAGAGCGATGTTTCGCAGCGCACAGAAAGGATAATGAGATACGCGACCAGCAAAGCAGCGACACGAGCATCGCCCTGGACGCCAATACGGACGTCCAGCATCGTCACGATGACCCACAACTACAATCTCGTGTTCCCCACCGCCATCGTCATCGCACTGTGCGCTGGCGCGTCGGTCTTGACCATCAAGCGCATCAAGTAATTCAAACGGGACCGTACCGTCGCATATGATGACACGGCCCCAATCCAGTTCTCCCGATTTTTCCCACACTCAAAGGAGCCCCACATGGTAGACAGCACACTGTTCTCGCTGGCCACGCTCAACGCCCATCCGGCAATGAATCCGGATTCGGTGATCCAGGGCGATCATTGGCGCATCGGCCTCATCACGGACGCGCTCGTCCGTTTCGAATGGTCCGACAGCGGCCGTTTCGTGGATGACGCCACGCAGATGGCGATGGTCCGTGATTTCGGCGAAAAGCCTGAATTCACCGTCACCGAACGTAATGGCTGGCTGGAAATCGACACCCCGTCGCTGCATATCTCCTACAACCAGCGCAAGTTCTCTCCGGAAGGCCTGTACGCAACCGTCAAGCACGTCAACGCCATCGAAAACACTTGGCATTACGGCGACGTGCAGCGCAGGAACCTCGGCGGCACCTACCGTACGCTCGACGAGGCGAACGGCCGCATCCCCGTCGATCCGGGCGTCAACAGCACCGACGGTTGGGCGATCATCGACGATTCCAAGTCGAACGTCATCCGCGAAACCGCCGAAGTGAACGGCAACCACAACGATTTCGGCACGTGGGTGACCCCGAAGGAAGAGCCGACCACCGACCTGTACCTGTTCGGCTACGGCCACCGCTACCGTGAGGCCGTGCACGCCCTGTACCGCCTGACCGGCCCGACCCCGCTGCTGCCGCGCTTCGTGCTGGGCAACTGGTGGAGCCGCTACCACCGCTATACCGAAACCGAATACCGTCAGCTCGTCGAACGTTTCGAAAAGGAAGGCATCCCGTTCACCACGGCCGTCATCGATATGGACTGGCACCTGGTTGACGACGTCGACCCGAAGTACGGCTCCGGCTGGACCGGCTACACGTGGAACAAGGACTTCTTCCCGGATCCGAAGCGCTTCCTCAACTGGCTGCACGAGCATGGCATGAAGGCCACGCTCAACGTCCACCCGAGGGACGGCGTGCGCGCGTTCGAAGAGCTGTATCCGCAGGTCGCCAAGGCCATGAACATCGATCCGGAAAGCGGCGAGGCCGTGCAGTTCGACCTGACCGATCCGAAGTTCATGGAGGTCTACTTCGACCAGCTCCACCACCCGATGGAGGAAGATGGCGTCGACTTCTGGTGGATTGACTGGCAGCAGGGCGGCCTGACGCGGCAGCCGGGCCTCGACCCGCTGTGGGGCCTGAACCACCTGCATTACCTCGATTCCGCCCGCAACGACGGCAGCGACTACAGCGAACGCAACCCGCGCCCGCTCACCTTCTCGCGTTACGCCGGCCCGGGCTCGCACCGCTACCCGATCGGCTTCTCCGGCGACACCGTCGTGACGTGGGAGTCGCTGAAGTTCCAGCCGGAATTCACCGCCTGCGCTTCCAACATCGGCTACGGCTGGTGGAGCCACGACATCGGCGGCCACATGTTCGGCTACCGTGACGAGGAGCTGGAGGTCCGCTGGTACCAGCTGGGCGCGTTCAGCCCGATCAACCGTCTGCATTCCACCGATTCGCCGTTCAACGGCAAGGAGCCGTGGAACTTCCACGGCGATGCGGAACGTGCGATGACGTCCGCGCTGCGCCTGCGTCATGCGATGATCCCGTACCTGTACACGATGAACCGTCGCGCCGCGTTCGACAACGAGCCGCTCGTGCAGCCGCTGTACTGGGACTATCCGGAAATCGAAGCCGCATACAAGCTCACCGACGAATTCCGTTTCGGCACCGAGCTGCTGGTCGCGCCGATCGTCGATCCAGCCGAGCGTTCCGTGCAGCGTGCGAAGGCCGACGTGTGGCTGCCGCAGGGCGAATGGTTCGATTTCTTCGACGGTCGCCATTACACGTCTCGTCCGGCCGAAGGCCGCCGTCTGGAGGCTTGGCGCGATCTCGACCGCATGCCGGTGTTCGCTAAGCCCGGCGCGATCGTGCCGCTGCAGATGCCCGCCGAGGGTGAGGCGCTCAACTCCGTGGCCAACCCGCGCGCACTGCAGGTAGTGGTGTTCCCGGGTGCCGAAAACAGCTTCACGCTGTGGGAGGATGACGGTGCCGCACAGAGCAAGGATCGTTGGGCATCCACCGAAATGGCGCTGCGTTTTGAGGGCGATTCCGCACAGTTCTCGATCGCCCCTGCGGAAGGTGCGACGGACGTCATTCCGGCTTCCCGCGATTGGACGGTCACGTTCCGTGGCATCGCTCCGGAAGCGATGCACGCCGTCCGCGCGACCGTCGACGGCTCTGCCGCCGCTCCGGAAGTCGCGTACGATGCGGAAACGCTGAGCCTGACCGTCACGCTGCGTGACGTGCCGACGAGCGCCGCAATCGCCATCGATTTCGCCGACGGTCTTGCCGTTGCGGACGATCCGGTTGAAGCCGACGCGTTCGCCGTGCTGAAGGATGCGCAGATGCTGTACATGACCAAGGAGCACGCATACCGCGCAATCCGCGAGCTGGGCAAGGATGCGCTGCCGGCGCTGAGCACGCTGGAGGATCTGCACGGCGTTGGCGCGCAGACCAAACACCAGTCCCACATGCCGCAGCCGGTCATCCAGGCCCTGGCCGAAGTGCTGACCCGCAACTGACCTCATCGCAATAATTCAAAATAAAACGCGTGCGCGTCCGGATGGTTTCCGCCCGGACGCACACGCGTTTTGTTTTATGTACGAAATTAGTATGACTCGACATTCCGCATAGATTGGATTGGCTACAATGTATTAGACAGTCCGATGAGGGACGAATGCCGACGATGGCCGGCCCGAAGCATCCCCGCCACTACGGCGAGGCGTTCAAACGGCAGATCGTGCAGTTGTACTAGAGCGGCAAGCCCTCCCGGGAGATCAGGGCCGGGTACGACATCGCGCGATCGACCCCGCGGCGCTGGGTTCGGGGCATCCGCGACAGCGGCTCCGCCCGGGCCGCGGACAACCGCACGCCCGGGCGGAACGAGCCGGTCGAGCCGGGGAGGCGCAACAGGCGGTTGGAGATGGAGGTGGACGTTTCAGAACAAGCGGCGCCGGTATTCGCACGAAGGCAGGCGTGATACGGGCCAACGCCGCCCGCTACCCGATATCGGCGCAATGCAGGATACCGGACGTTCCCCGCTCCACCTGTTACTGGATGACCGGGCATCCCGGGACGGAGCGTGCGGATCCGATCGCCGGCGACGTGCGCGCGGTCCGGCGCGACGGCCGCGAACGCCACGGCGCCAGGAAGATCAAGGCCGCCCTGGAAAGGAGGGGCGTCACCGCGTCCAGGAGACGCATCGGCAACATCATGCGCGAACAGGGCGTGACGGGCGCGTACGCGCGCGGACGGTCCGAACCGCACAGGACGCGGGTCGACGAGGCCGGGCTCGCGAGCCTGCTGGACCGCGGGTTCGACGGCTACGCCCCACGCACGCATCTGGCGGGCGATCTTGCCTATGTCCGCGTCGGCGGAGACCGGGCGTACGTGTGTCCGCTGGCCGGCCTGGCGGACAGGGGCATCGCCGGCCATTCCGTCGGACGGAGCCGGGACGCGGGCCTGGTGCTGGGCGCGTTCGCCACCCTCGACTTCCCGCCGGCGGACGTCCAGGAAACAGGGGTTTGCCGGCCGGAAGGGTCCACAGGCCCCTCTTCCCGTATTCTGACGTTAGGAGACAACAGCATGCAGGCGGATCGTGTGAGAGAGACGGAACGAATCAACGACGCGTTCCTCGAGGAGGTCGTGCCATTCGCGGTGCACGGCGCCACAATCGTCGACGCGCGTGGAATGACGAAAAACGGTTGGCTCGTTTCCGACGGACGGTCGATAGTCGAAACGGGATGCGCCGAAACGGACTTCGAAACGGCCTGCCGGCTGGTCCACGTCGAGCAAGATCATATTGTTAACGCTAACGGAATGGTGATGACGCCCGGATACGTCGACATCCACTCGCACGGCGCATGGGGAAGCTCGTTCGATGACGGCGAGAAGGGGATCACGACCGCCCGAGCCGGACACATGGCGCACGGAACGACGAGACAGGTCCTGAGCCTCATCACCAATCCCATCGACGTCATCTGCGGTAACTTGAAGACGGTCCACGACATGATGCCGGACCGCCCGGATATTCTGGGCGCGCACCTCGAAGGACCGTTCCTCGCCATGCCCCGGAAAGGCGCCCATGATCCCAATTGCCTAGTCGATCCCACTCCGGATCTCGTATCCAGAATGCTGGACGCCGCCGATGGGTGTCTCAGACAGATCACCATCGCGCCGGAACTTCCGCATGGAATCGACGCAATCCGCCGTTTCTTCCTGGCCGGAGTGGTTCCGGCGGTCGGCCACTGCGATGCCGACTACCAGACTGCCAGAAAAGGATTCGACGCCGGAGCCGGAATCATGACCCATATGTTCAATGCCATGAACGGGCTGCACCACCGCGACCCCGGCCCGATTCCGGCGGCAGTGGAGGATCCGAGGGTCACCATCGAGCTTATCAACGACGGATTCCACGTGCAGGATCCCATGGTCAAGCTCGGATTCGGGCTTGCGCCCCATAGAATCGCCTTCGTCACCGACGCCATGGCCGCGACCGACTGTCCGGACGGGCATTACCTCCTCGGGGCTCTGGATGTAGATGTGCGGGACGGTCATGCCAGACTCACCTCCAATGGAGCCATCGCCGGTTCTACACTGCTATTGGAAAAGGCCGTGTCTCGCGCGGTGCTGGAGCTCGGCATCAGTCCGGTCGACGCGGTGGAAGCGGCGACGCTGACCCCTGCGCGGGCATTTGGCTTCGACCGCCGAAATGACGTGACAGGCTTCCCGATCGGTCTGCTCGCTCCGGGATTCGCGGCCGACGTGCTGCTCCTTGATCAGGAAACCTGGACGGTGCGACGCGTCTGGTGCAACGGGCATCCGGTGAGATAATTGATTTCAAGGTTCAATGACGAACGAAAGGAACAATGACAATGAACCAACGTAGAGAACATCGTTGGCCTCGGCCGTTGGAGGGCCGGCGGGCCCGTATCTGGTACGGCGGCGACTACAATCCCGACCAGTGGCCCGAGGAGGTCTGGGACGAGGACGTGCGCCTCATGGTCAAGGCGGGAGTGAACCTCGTATCCGTGGGCATCTTCTCCTGGGCGAAAATCGAACCCCGCGAGGACGTGTACGATTTCGGCTGGCTCGACCGAATCATCGACAATCTCGGCAAGGCCGGCATCGCCGTAGATCTCGCTTCCGCGACCGCATCCCCGCCGATGTGGCTGACCCAGGCGCATCCCGAGGTGCTGTGGAAGGACTACCGCGGTGACGTGTGCCAGCCGGGCGCGCGCCAGCACTGGCGTCCCACCAGTCCTGTGTTCTGTGAGTACGCATTGAAGCTCTGCCGGGCGATGGCGGAGCATTACAAGGACAATCCCTATGTGGTCGCTTGGCACGTTGGTAACGAGTACGGATGCCACAACCGCTTCGACTATTCCGAGGACGCCGAACGCGCGTTCCAAGACTGGTGCGAGGAACGGTACGGCACGATCGAAGCGGTGAACGACGCATGGGGTACTGCGTTCTGGGCCCAGCATCTGAACGATTTCAGCGAAATCGTTCCGCCTCGATTCATCGGCGACGGCAATTTCATGAACCCCGGCAAGCTGCTCGACTTCAAACGCTTCAGCTCCGACGCGCTGAAGTCATTCTATGTGGCCGAACGTGACGCATTGGCCGAAATCACACCAGAAAAGCCGTTGACCACGAATTTCATGGTCTCCGCCGGCGGTTCCGTACTGGATTACGACGATTGGGGCGGCGAGGTCGATTTCGTGTCGAACGACCATTACTTCATTCCGGGCGAGGCGCATCTGGACGAGCTCGCGTTCTCGGCTTCGTTGGTGGACGGCATCTCCCGCAAGGATCCGTGGTTCCTGATGGAGCATTCCACCTCGGCCGTGAACTGGAGACCGATCAACTATCGCAAGGAACCCGGCCAGCTGGTGCGCGATTCCTTGGCGCACGTGGCCATGGGAGCCGATGCCGTGTGCTACTTCCAGTGGCGCCAATCCAGGTCCGGCGCGGAGAAGTTCCATTCCGCGATGCTGCCGCATGCGGGGGAGGATTCCCAGACGTTCCGAGACGTGTGCGAACTGGGCCGTGATCTGGGCACGCTTGCGGATGAGGGACTGCTCGGCACCAAGCTGGCGAAATCCAGCGTGGCCATCGTGTTCGATTACGAGTCCGAATGGGCGAGCGAGCACACCGCGACCCCGACGCAGAACGTCCATCATGTCGACGAGCCGCTCGCATGGTTCCGCGCTCTGGCGGACGTCGGCGTGACCGCGGACGTCGTTCCAATCCGTTCGAACTGGGACGAGTACGATGTCGCGATACTGCCGAGCGTGTACATCCTCTCCGAGGAGAACACCCGTAGGGTGAGGGACTACGTCGCGAACGGCGGCAAGCTCATCGCCACGTACTATACAGGCATCAGCGACGAACGGGACCATGTGTGGCTCGGCGGTTACCCAGGTTCCATCCGGGACGTCGTCGGTGTGAGGATCGAGGAGTTCGCCCCTATGGGATCCGATTGGCCCGGAGTTCCGGACCACCTCGATCTCGACAACGGAGCCGTCGCACACGACATCGTCGACGTGATCGGCTCAATCGGGAAGGACGCGAAGGTGCTCGCCTCGTTCAAGGATGACCCATGGACCGGTATGGACGGACGCCCGGCCATCGTGTCCAATCCATATGGCGAAGGGCGTAGCGTCTACGTCGGAGCCCGGCTGGGACGTGACGGCATCGCCAGAAGCCTGCCGATGATCCTCGAGACCCTTGGTGTGGAAGTCAAAGACTCCTCGGATCCGGACTTGCTTCGCATCGAGCGCGTCGATGAGTCGACGGGGGCTCGGTTCACGTTCCTGTTCAACCGGACCAAAGAACCTGTCAGCATGCTGGTGGAGGGACGCCCGGTCGTCATGTCACTGGCCGACTGTGCTGGCGCGACGGTTACCATCAATCCCAATGGCGTACTCGTCGTCAAACAATAATGGCTCATTAATGAGGCGATATGCCATGTGAACGTTCACATGGCATATCGCCTTTCTTACGACAGATGGCATCGTCGTTTTTGATGATATGTTCACAATATGTTGTGTTATATCGTATGACAACACTTAAGTTAAGTCAGGCATGTCTTTTGCCCTACCAGCTTCTCTGCGTGTGGCATTCTCCTCGCCTCTACAGACGTGGAGAATGCCACAAAAGGATAATATCCAGTAGACCGCTAACGATAAATATGGCCGAGCTGTTCTTCGTTGTCGAATAACGGTTGTGATTGTTGCTTAATGTTCGGCTGTGGGATTGGAGGTTCGTGCTCTATGGCTTTTTTCTTGCGTGGCTTTGGTTGTTTGTCATCATCATAACGATCATCACTCCCCAGCACGTTCGCTTCTCGTCAATGTATTTGTATGCGATTGCATGGAATTTAGATGGGATTCCATCGATAGTGATAGTGCGAGACCTTTTTTGGCGGTTGCCTTTGCCTTGATTTGGCCAATGTTGCCGACTGGGACGATCCACCACGTATTATGCATTTCGGATTTCGATTTGATGAGGCGTGTCATTCTTTCAAGATTTTTTAGGCGAGGATTCCCCGCCTAAAAAATCTTGAAATCGCAGGAGATCTGCATGTAGGTGCCAGGAAAACGCTCATCCTCGCGCAGATGCTATGCGAACAGCTGATTCCCACGTTCATAGGACTCGTCATGGCATATTCGGCACTGTTCATTCTCATCGGCACGATGAATCCAACCCCGTCCGACTCACTTGCCATTTTCCTCCTGGAGCTGCATGACGGTCTGCCGTTGCCGTGCGCCACGGCCATGGGAACGGCGATCGCAGTCATACTGATTCGTGAAAAAGACCTGTTCCGCTTGTTCAAGACCAGATGAATCGGACATATACCGGTGGAACGAATCGCCATTGGAGGATCAAGTTCGTGTGATGTCGTAGACCATAAGTCATCAGTTAAGCGTTGTGTGACAATTCCATACAACGCTTTCTTCATCGCCGTACACCCTTTATGGCGAAGTCGAAGGATAGCCACGGGAAGACGAGGACACGTGAACCGGTCCGCATAAGCAAAGCCCAGAGGCAAAGCATCCGCCCATCTGTCCCATCGAAACCGTCCAGTTTGATTCTGTCGTGTCCGCCGACGAATCATCGGCGCAATGCGCATCGAAACATATCCCGTCAGGACCTTCTGCTGTGAGGGACACGAAGGTCTGACGGGATATGCCGGATCCGTTAAGGTTGGATCCGACGGAGCAATCGCTGGCGTTCATTCCGGTCGCTTCATCCGGGATACGCCTGGCGTCCTCCATCTTGCGATGCACCATTCGATGCGTTTTGGCTCCAATCAGGAACGAATCGAGATCTGCCCTACAGACAATTTCCGTGGATTGACTCCACCTAATGTGACGACGCACGCGTTCGACTTCGAACCGATGGGAAACGTGCGATGCGGACATCGCGCACTTTCCCGATCTCGTCCGGAACCCGAAGGCGCACAGCTTTCTTAAGTGAAAATCGCTCCTGAAATGGAGCCAAAGGAGTTCCCCTTTAAACTGCCTTGACCATTATCTCTCTTTTGATTGTTTGTAAAACTCGTATTGTGGAAGTGGCGAAGGCCATGCTTCCTTGCCCGCCTCCATTGCGGGAGAAGATATAAGATCCCGATAAGGTCCTTTTATAGACAAAAACCGGTTCTTTCGTCAATCCCGAAGCGCATCCATTGGAATGCCGTTGTAGGCCAAGTCAAAACGCCGGGGTTGAAAAGAAAAAAGGTGCCGCACCATTATTCCCACGGAATCTGGTGCGGCACCTTTTCTTTTGAAAGGAAACAGAAGAAGTCTTTGCGCCTTACTTGTTGATGACCTTCTTGAACAGGTCGGAGGATGCCTTGGCGAGGGCGAACTGGCCGAAGCCCGGATCCATGGAGGCGAGGTTGGAGTTGAGGATCTGGTTGAAAGTGTCGTTCTGCATGTTCATTCCTTTTCCGCGGCGCTTTGTCTTCCGTTCGCCGCTATTCTTTTTTCTCTTGTTTCGTTATGCCTTGATTGTAGGCATGTCATCCCCGTCGCCGCATGTCATTCCGATTGATTCTTTTGTATATTCATCGGTTTGCCAGAAGATTTTTGAAATAACTTACCGCACCATTACCATCACATAAACCAAGAAGGCCCCGACATGGTCGGGGCCTTCTTGGTGAAAAAGGGAAGGAGTGGCAAGTATTAGTCTTTATTCGGTCAGGGTTTTGGCCTCCTCATCGATGGCTTCGACGGTCTCGGCGGTCTGAGCTTCGTCATCGACGATTTCGCCGGAGGCAAGCTTGGCTTCGAGCTCTTTGACAATCTTAGCATGCATCTTCTCGTCGATCTTGACCTTGAACATGAACACCAGCAGGCTGAGCACGATCAGAATAAGCGGCACATAGAAGGCGCAGATTTCGAAGGTGTGGATGTTGGAGGGGGTCATATCGGCCGCGGTGGCGTTGCCGGTCATGCCAGCAGCGACGGCGATGAAGCCGGTGATGCCGTTGGACAGCGCGCCGCCAATCTTATCAAGCATCGGACGTACGGACAGGGTGACGGCCTCGTTGCGCTTGCCGTTCTTCAGCTGGCCGTATTCGATGGAGTCGGTCAGGGAGAGGATGGCGGTCATCTGGATGAGGGTGCCCGGGATGTAGAAGAGCACGAGGGCGATGAACACCACGGTCATGTTGGTGGAGAAGAGACCCAGCAGGATGTAGGCCACGATCATGGAGGTCATGCCGACGATGTACAGGACTCGGCGTGGGATGCGCTTGTTCAGGATCGGGTACAGCGGAGCCATGATGAGGCCTGCCACCAAGGCGATGACGCCGGTCATGGAGTAGGCGGCCTGGTTGTCGAGCACGAACTTGAACAGGAAGAGGAGTACGCCGGTGGTGGCCACGTTGGCGATGGCGTACAGCAGGTAGGACAGGGCGACCCACAGGAGCTGGTCGTTCTGGAACAGGGCCTTGAATGCCTCGAGCGGGTTGCCGTTCTTCTGGGCCTTGGCGCGCAGTGCGTTGGTGCTTTCCTTGGTGCCGAACGCGACGGTCCATGCGGTCAGGATGCCGAGGAGTCCGACGATGATGCCGAAGGAGGTCCAGCCGGCCTGTCCTTCGCCCTTGGCACCGGTGAGCGTCCAAGTGAAGTAGCTGACGATCGGGATGACCACGACGGTGATGCCGTTGTAGCCGATGGAGCCGGTGAAGGAGCCGAGGGCGGTGTAGGTGGAGCGCTCGTGGGAGTCGGAGGACAGCGCCGGGATCATGCCCCAGTAGGAGATGTCACGCAGGGAGTAGAACACGTCGAGCACGACGAAGGTGATGACGAACAGCACGATGAACAGCGTGGTGTTGACGTTCACCAGGCCGAACATGCCGCTGAAGATCACGGCGAGCAGGACGGCGGAGATCAGGCCGCCGAAGAACTGCCATGGGCGGAAGCGTCCCCACTTGGTGTTGGTGTTGTCGATGAGGTTGCCCAGCAGCGGGTCGATGAAGATCTCGGCGATACGGATAATCACCACGAGGCTGGTGATGACACCGATAAGCTTGGCCGCAAGCGCCTTGTCAACGCCCGAGAACAGGCAGCCGGTGACATAGACGATGAAATATGTGCTCATCGCGTTGTAGAAGGCGGACTGACCGAGGTTGCCGCAGGCGTAGGCGATACGCTGGCCGAGCTTGCCCTTCTTGCGGACGCCACCGTCCGCGGTTGTCGTTTCGTTGCTCATTTTTTCTTCTCCTTAAGATTCCGGAGTTGAAGATCACCCATTGATCTTGCATGTCGAGTATACGCTCTTTACAAGAAAAAGTAAAAACCATTAGCAAAGTATAGGGTTTGGCGGCGTGTTGAATTAGGTAAACCGTGTACCAGCACTGTCATATCGGTATCAATCAGATGCCTGATACGTTACAACATATACCGCTGACACGAAGGAATTAAGACGTCAAGTAAAACCGATTTGCCTTTTTTGTAAACAATGTTTATTATCTGGTAAAGGAAGTTCATCTTCCCTCCATCATTCACAAAGATGTAATGAACGAAAGCAGGAAAACATGGCAAACGAAACCCGCATCGAACACGCATCCGAGACCTGGCTCGCCGATTCGACCGTATTCGAGGTCAACCGCATCCCGGCGCATTCCGACCACAAATGCTACGCGCACGATCCGCAGACCAACGAATGGTCCGATCTGAGGCAGAGCCTCGACGGCGAATGGAGGGTCGAGGTCGTTCAGGCATCCGACATCGAATTCAACGAGGAGCCCTTCGTAAGGGAGAACTTCGACGATTCCGCCTTCGAACGCATCCAGGTTCCCGGACACCTGCAGATGGCGGGATTGATAAACAACAAGTACGTGAACATTCAATACCCGTGGGATGGCCACGAGAATCCGACGGAACCGAATATTCCGGAGAACAACCATGTCGCCCTCTACCGTAAGACCTTCACGATGGCGAACCGTCTGGCCGACACCAAGAACGCCGGCGGAACCGTCTCCATCGTGTTCCACGGCATGGCCACCGCAATCTACGTGTGGGTCAACGGCATGTTCGTCGGCTATGGCGAGGACGGCTTCACCCCCAACGAATTCGACATCACCGAGATGCTGCACGACGGGGAGAACGTCGTTGCCGTCGCATGCTACGAATACTCCAGCGCCTCATGGCTCGAGGACCAGGACTTCTGGCGTCTGCACGGACTGTTCCGCTCGGTCGAGCTGGCCGCGCAGCCGCATGTGCATATCGAGAACATGCAGATCGAATCCGATTGGGATCCGAAGTCCGGCAGCGCCTCTTTGGACGCGGCGCTCACCGTGCGCAACGCAGCCGACGCGGCCACGATCTCGGCGACGTTGAAGAATTCCGATGGTAACGTCGTCTGGGAGACCGCGAACTGCGCTGACCCCGATACCTCCATCTCCACCGGATCGTTGAACGGCATCCACCCGTGGAGCGCGGAGGATCCGGTCCTCTACGAGTTCGAGGTCACGGTCATCGACCATGCCGGCAACATCGCCGAGGTCGCCGTCCAGAAGGTCGGATTCCGCCGCTTCCGCATCGAGGACGGCATCATGACGATTAATGGCAAGCGCATCGTATTCAAGGGCGCCGACCGCCACGAGTTCGATCCCAAGCGCGGCCGCGCGATCACCGAGCAGGACATGATCGACGATGTGGTCTTCTGCAAGAGGCACAACCTCAACGCCATCAGGACCTCCCACTATCCGAACCAGGAGCGCTGGTACGAGCTGTGCGACGAGTACGGCATCTACCTGATCGACGAGACCAACCTCGAAACCCATGGCAGCTGGTGCCTGCCCGGTGACGTCCTCACCGAGGAGACCGCCGTCCCGGGAAGCAAGGCGCATTGGGAGGGCGCGTGCGTCGACCGTGTCAACAGCATGGTGCGCCGCGACTACAACCATCCGAGCGTCCTGATCTGGTCTCTCGGCAACGAATCCTACACGGGCGACGTGTTCCGCGCCATGTACAAGCGCGTGCACGACATCGACCCGAACCGTCCCGTGCACTATGAGGGCGTGACCCACAACCGCGACTACGACGACGTGACCGACATCGAGACCCGCATGTATGCGCACGCCGACGCCATCGAGGAATACCTGAAGAATGATCCGCAGAAGCCTTACATCTCCTGCGAGTACATGCACGCCATGGGCAATTCGTGCGGCAACATGGACGAATACACCGCGCTCGAACGCTATCCGAAGTACCAGGGCGGCTTCATCTGGGACTTCATCGACCAGGCGATCTACGCCACCCAGCCCGATGGAACCACGAGCCTTCGCTATGGCGGCGACTTCGGCGACAGGCCGAGCGACTACGAGTTCTCCGGCAACGGCCTGGTGTTTGCGGACCGTAAGCCCACGCCGAAGGCCCAGGAGGTCAAGCAGCTGTATTCCAACGTGCATATCGATGTCGCCGAGGATTCCGTGACCATCAAGAACGATAATCTGTTCACCTCCACTGGCGAATACACGTTCGTGTTGCGTGTCCTTGCGGATGGCGAACCGGTATGGCAGTCCGAACGCCGTTTCGACGTGCCGGCCGGTTCGACGGAGAAGCTCGATGTCGACTGGCCGTTGGATCTGTACCGCGACGGCGCGTCCGAACTGGTGCTGGAGGTATCCCAGCGTCTCGCCAAGGCGACCAATTGGGCGGTAGCCGGCTATGAGCTGGCATTCGGCCAGACCGTCGTCGCCGGCTCCAAGAAGGCCTCTGCTCCGGTGAAGCCGGTCGACGGCATCGTCACCGTTGGCCGTTGGAACGTCGGCGTGCAGGGATCCGGCCGCGAGGTACTGCTTTCCCGCACCCAAGGCGGACTGGTCTCCTACACGTTCAACAATCGAGAATTCGTGCTGCGCCGTCCGGCGGTCACCACGTTCCGCGCGCTGACCGACAACGATCGCGGCGCAGGCCACGGCTTCGAACGCGCCCAGTGGCTGGGAGCAGGCCGTTACGCCCGCTGCATCGGCAACGAGATCGAACAGATCGACGAGAACACCGTCAAGGCCTCCTACACGTACGAGCTCGCCACCCCGCAGCGCACCAAGGTGACCGTCAGCTACACCGCCGACACCACCGGACGAGTGAATCTGCACGTCGAATACCCGGGCGAGCCGGGCGACCTGCCCACCATCCCCGCGTTCGGCATCGAATGGACCCTTCCGGTCCAGTACTCGAACCTGCGTTTCTTCGGCGCTGGTCCGGAGGAGACCTACCAGGATCGCAAGCATGCCAAGCTCGGTGTGTGGAGCACCGACGCGTTCAAGGACCACGCCCCGTATCTCATGCCGCAGGAAACCGGCAACCATGAGGACGTGCGTTGGGCCGAGATCACGGACGAGAAGGGCCATGGCCTTCGCATAAGCCGCGCCGAAGGCGCCGAACCGTTCGCGATGAGCCTGCAGCCGTACTCCAGCTTCATGCTTGAGGAAGCCCAGCATCAGGACGAGCTCCCCGCCCCGAAGCACATGTTCCTGCGTGTGCTTGCCGAGCAGATGGGTGTCGGAGGAGATGACTCCTGGATGTCCCCGGTCCACCCCCAGTACCATATCCCGGCGGACCAGCCAATCAGCCTCGACGTCGATCTCGACCTGATCTGACCGGCGCGCCCCGGCGAAAACCGGGACTTGGCTTTCCTTTCGCCATACGCGGAAACGTATGGCGAAAGGACGGTGCCGTCGTCAAGGGTGGACCTTGACATCAAACCGGAGACGGCGCCTTGAAAGAGTACGGCACGTCTTCCATGTTTTCCCCGTGCCGTGCCCTCGTTTCCATATCGGGAACAGGGCTTGACAGACTTTCCTTCGAAAACACCTCACAGATGTAAAAGGGTTCGGTCCTCGTTGGCACGTATTAAGCGTGTCAACGAGGACCGAACCCTTTCTTCTTAAACCCTACCTAGCTTTCGGGGTGAAACTGTCCCGGGCGACCAGCTTGGTTGAAATCCTCATATGCTGGTTGACGGAGCGCCCCATGGAAATGGCCTCCGACAGCATGAATACCGCGGCCTTGGCCAATTCGTCCTTGTTGATGTCATACGACGAAAGCGTCGGCGAAGTGTAATTCGCGATTTCCTGGTTGTTGATGCTCACCAGTCGCATGTCGCGTGGAACCAGAATGCCGGACGCCGCGAACGCCTGCAAGACGCCTACGGCGATGGGGTCCGCCGCCACAATCAGAGCATCCGGGAGCCTGTCGCCACATTCGGCCACGAACCTCTCTCCCAAGGCACGGCCGTTCTCCACGGTGAAAGGCCCCTCATCGAACACCAGGCCGTCGACGTCAAGACCGAGACGGACGGTCCAGTTGCGGAACGCGAACGCACGCGGATCCTCGGGATACTCATGGTCGCCCATGATGTTGCCGAACCCTCCGATGAACCCGATTCGCTTGTTGCCGGCGTCCATCAATTCGTCCAAGGCGTCCAGAATGGTCTGCTCCAGATCCGGCTGCACCGAATCGAACAGGTTCGGCGCGGGATTGATGTCGATGAACACTCCATGCGGAAGGACCGCGTGCAGACGCTTCAACGTGTTCCTTTTGAACGGCGCCGGACCTATTGAGATGAATCCGGCGTATTTGGACGCGTCCTTCATCAGGGATTTGACATCGTTGTATTCCGTCACTTTCATGCGCTCGTCCTTGGCATGGCGACGTAATGAAACTTCAAGCTCGTCAAAATAGGCGTCCTGAAGCCCCTTGTCGTGGATGGAGTTGTTCAGCAACGCGATGTCTTGCGGAATGGTGACACGTTGGTAGCGGGGGACGTTCTCGTACCCCATCTCAATGCTGGTGCTCAGAATCTTCTGACGGGTGGCCTCCTTCACCGAGAACGAGGGGTCGTCATTGAGTATTCTCGATACGGTCGCCTGGGAGAAGCCCGCCTTTTCCGCGATCTCCCTGATCGTGGCCATGGGAACCTACCTCCTTGGAGATTCAGTAACTAAACGTGTTTAGTAACGAGTTTATCATGTTTGGAAGCGTAATTGCCATCAATGTCGGAAATTTCGTTTTCAATGAAAATGGATTGGCTACAATGTATTGGACAGTCCGATGAGGCCATTCGTGGATTCAAGCTCAATATGCTGCTGTACGAATTGCTATCGCTGCTGTATTCGAGGTTCGTTTCCGGGGTACGGCGGCCGGAATTGGTCAGATCCGGAAGAAACATCACCATGCAGATCATCGGATACATGACATCGCACCGCAAACAGCATCTCGAAGCGACCGACGTCGCACGGGAATTTGGATACGGCAGGGAACATTTCTGCCGCCTATTCCGCAAGGCGACCGGCAAAACGTTCAAAGAATTTCTGACCGACCTGCGATTGGACGACGCCTGCAGAAAACTGTCAGGTTCCTCTGCGTCGATAGCCAGCATCGCAAGGGAATGCGGTTTCCCCGATACGCGCGCGCTGCAGACGGCCGTGCAACGCAAATACGGCATACGCGCAGGAATACCGCGAACGATACGAAAATCGAAACTGACATCCAATAAGACGTCCAATATGAAAAGGAGGAAATATGACTGGGCCTGCACCAACCATCCGTCGTATGAAAATTGAAGATTATCCGCTGGTATACGGGTTGTGGACGCGATGCACCGGTTTCACCATGAGGGACATCGACGATTCCGAGGATGCGATAAAAACGTTCCTCAAACGCAATCCCGACACCTGTTTCGTAGCCGAAGACGATGGCGGAAGGATTATTGGAGCGATTCTTGCCGGTCACGATAGCAGACGGTCGCGCATCTACCACACGGCGGTCGATCCCGACGCGCGCGGTATGGGCATTGGCTCGCTTTTGGTGGGCCGAGTGGTTGAAGCGCTTCGTGCGATCGGCCTGCCAAAAGTCGCCGTCGGTGTGCCCGCAGACAACGATGCCGGCAACGATTTCTGGGAGCATCAGGGGTTTGCTGTCCGTGACGATTTGGTCTATCGGGAACTACCTCTCTAATACGACCCGTCCGACAACGAACCGTCCAATACGCTCGCACTTTGTCTCTATAAGCCCGGTTCCGCACTTGCAGTCCGCAACAAATATGTTCTGTATATCAAACGTGTTCAAAGACCATGCAGTGGAATATCAGACGGAGGAAGACCCGTTCGGAGCGCTTAAGAGAGACGAGCTGCTGTGACGAATGGCGATACGGCGATGTGGTCATCGCTGACCTTGCCATCGTTTTCTCTGAAACATCCGGCATCCTCATCTCACACTTTTATGAGCGAGTTTTTACCCTTCCGTCACATTTCATGAGGGAGAGCCGCCCTTCCATGGCCACCTGTGCACCCTATGCACCCCTTAAAAACGGCGCCATTCCGCCATGAAATCATCCCTTCATCCGAGCATGGCATTGCGCACCCCGTCAAAACATGGCCGTCATCCCTGGTTTCCCGATTTCCGCACTTTTTGAAAACCCGTTTTACCCGATTTCCGCACTTTTCCGGATACCGAGCGGCACTGTTCCGACCGCGCGACTGCATCAAACGCCGATTCCGACGATTCTACAGATTAACGGTAAAACGTCGCGCGGCGACCCGGCCGGCTTGCGGAATGGAGGTCAGGCTTATTCCGCGGCGCCCTTCAGCAGCATCGCGCCAATGCCCTCACCTTGGTGACGCAGGTCTATGGCGAGCCTGCCGTTCCCATCCATGGTCACAATGGTCCGCACGGCCGATCCTTCGCCAAACGCCGGCGACATATGAACATATTTTTAGGAAACGACTGTTCAGCGCTTGCCATCCGCTTCATTCAGATACCGATATACAGTGGATTGCCCAACGCCCATCATCACCGCAATTTGACCGACCGTACCATTACCCGTCAAAGGCATGGAGTTTCGGAACGTTGATTACGGGACGGGTTTTGAGACACTTTCCGCCGGAGTGTCGGAGACAACTCCCCCAGTCCGGTTTACGCTCCGAAAACGTCCGTTTTCGAAATGGTCCAAGACGCATTCCGATGGTCCTAGTCGGATTCACCAAGTGTTGCATGTTGCATTCGGTACAACATTTAAGAATTCACAGGACCACACTCATCCAACAACGAACCGATTTCGCGACATGGCGACATGACAACAGATAACGCCCAGACACCGCGCGACCGGTCTCATTCCCATCACTCGGCCACGTCAAACCGTCGTCGTTCCACGAAGACAGCCGGACCCGCAACCCTTCGTCGGACTCCACGTCCACCTGGCAAGGAGCCAGCCGGTTCCATAATCCTCATCATCAAGACGCTAGACTGTCTTACAAACCGGAAAATCATACCGTCCGGCGGCAATCGGGAATGGAAAGGCGATGGCAATGACGCGCATCGAAGACGGAATCCAGGATACGGAACCGATCCGGTTCCTCGAACTATTGGGACTCGACGAAGAGGACCTAGCCGGCTATAGCATTCGTCTGAATGGCAGCAACCCGGAATGGGGCAAATGGAGTGATCTTCCCGACGCCTACTATTCCTCCTATGATGACCTGATGAAGTGGATTTTCACGAAGAAATGGCCAGATAAGGATAAGGCAACAGCGCAGATTCACACACGTAAAGTCCTCCAGTTCATTCAGCTCAAGCCAGAGAATCCCCACCCCACACAATGGCTGTTCGTCGGAGCCTACGACGTCCTCGACGAGTACACGGAGAACGACGGCAAGATTCTATACCGTTACAATGAGATCCCGGAATACGCCTCGCTAAAGGCCAGGGCGGTAGTGTACTACAAAAGAGATCCGGGTTACACGGGAGTCGTCTTTAACCTGTCCAACAATGAAGAACGACGCCGGGATTTTCTCAAGACGATGACCCTTGAGAAAATCGCTCAATCCCCCGTATCCGCGTTACCGTTCCCCGGATACGAGAACGTTCGGTTGACGCACCGGCAGCTCGTGGCGGCCGTGAACAACGAGGAATGGCGGGCGGCCCTCGGCAGCGTCCAGGCGGTCTATCTGCAGACCGATAGACGAACGGGATGGCATTACGTGGGGTCCGCCTACTCACGGAAAGGAGCCTCGCACGGTCTGCTGTCGCGTTGGAAGGAATACACGTCCGGAGACCACTCCGGGGGAAACAAGCAGCTCAGAAACCTCGGCGCCGGATACATCGAGAAGAACTTCCAGTACTCGATCCTGGAGATCTTCGACATGAACAAGTCACCCAAAGAGATCATCGACCGCGAACACTGGTGGATGGACATCCTCGGATCCGTCCGTAGAAACAACGACGAAGTACCCCACGGATACAATTCCGTCGCCGAACGAGAGAACTCCGACCAACACGAATGATCCTGTGGGTAGCTCCTACCGGCTGAGGCTCGCGGTGCCGGCCGTGACCTCGCCGAGGGTGGGAAGCGGCACGCTCGCCGAAATAGGCGACCGTGTTCTTCGAATCGTCATGTTCGAGGTCCTTCCCGCACCACGGCCCGTATTTATCGCCCGCGGCGCATCCAAGGGATTCCTGTCTAAATTCCGACATATCCGAAATGATTACGGACTGTCAATCTGAAAAAGCAAAGCCCATCCCCTGGTCGAGAAACCTTCGAACGAATACGGATATCCGTTTCCAAGACGCGCAAGGACACGTTCCGCCGGACATCATTTCGGTTCGCTAAGCGTTTTATGTAACGCTGGTGCAAACACTTAAGAATTCGGCCGCCATCCGCGTGGAGATGCATTCCATCCTCCGTCCGGCTTGGAATACGCATCAAGTCATTCCATTGTGGCTAGACATCCAGCGAATCGGGTCAGACCGAGTTCGCGCAGGCGTCCAGCACGCCCCTCCCCGCCGGCCCGCCATAACCCGGCTATTTTCTCGAGTTGAAACGCACTTGGCCGACAGGGCCACTCGGGAAAGGCAAGGAATGACGAAACCGGCGTCGATACAGCAACGTATCAGGAGACGCTTGACACGTTAAGGGAGATGCGACCTTGCGGGAACAGCAGTGCTGCGTTTTCGGCGTATGCCAGCCGCGAGCATCGGCCGCCGGACGGACATGTTCTTCCAGATCGAGGGCTATACCCGTTTTCTATTGAATCCGCCAAATCAAACGAAAGGGCGCACGTTTCAAAACGTGCGCCCTTTCATGTAATGGATGGAGAGGAAACGGCTTCTATCTGGACATGACCCCCGTTCTCGCGATTGATCCCAGCCAGTCCAGGGATGGCTTCGGATGGCGTTCGAAGGTGTCCCTGTCCCAGGAGGCCAGGCCGAACGTCGGGGTGAACGAGCCCCATTCGTAGTTGTCGAGCAGGGACCAGTGGAGGTATCCCCTCACGTCGATGCCGTCGTCCATCGCGTCGTGCATGCCGGCTATGGCGCCGAAGGTGTAATCGATTCTCCGGCGGTCATCGGCAGTGGCGATGCCATTTTCGGTGACGATTATCGGCGTGCGTTTGGCGACGTTCCAAGTATGGCGGATGGCGATGCCCAGCGCCGGCGGGAAGTACTCCCAGCCGGTGAGGGTGCGTTCCGCGTCCTCGGGGATCGGCACGGGGCCATCCTTGCCGATGAAGGTCCTCAGATAGGCCTGCACCCCAATGAAGTCATCCCCGGCCGCGGCCTCGGTGAAGTAGTCCTCGCGCGGGTACTGGTATTCCTCCATCTCCCGTTCGCATCCGGGCATGGCGTGGAACGCCTGGCAGGCGATGGTCCACCCGGACTTGATACGCGGGTTCCCGGACAGTATTTCCCTGGCTTTCCTGTGCGCTTTGACGAGCGTGGCGGAGATGTCCGGATCGGGCGCGGGCAGCGAGGCGGCTACGAAGTCGCTGCCTTCGGTTCCGCCACGGGTCAGCGCGACCATGTTCGGCTCGTTAATGGTGCAGACCCAGGTGACGTCGTGGAGGATCGGCATCACGTACCGCACGTACCGGGCGAAGTAGTCGACGGCATCGGCGTTGAGCCATCCGCCCTTGGTGGCGAGCCACAGCGGCAGTGTCATGTGGTTCAGCGTGACCATGGGCTCGACGCCGTTCTCGTGGCACGCGTCGATCATTTGGCGGTAGTGCAGCAGCTGCGCTTTGGAGAAGCAGCCCTCCGCGGGCTCGATGCGGGCCCATTCGATGGAGAAGCGGTACATGCCCAATCCGGCGTCGGCGAGCATTCTGATGTCCTCGCCGTAGCGGTGGTAGCTGTCGGCCGCGTCTCCCGACGGTTCGCTGAGATCCGTGCGTTCGGCATGCTCCCTGGCCCACCAGTCGCTCGCGACGTTGTTCCCTTCAATCTGGTGCGCGGCCGTGGACGCGCCCCAGATGAATTCCGGCGGGAACTCGTATTGTTCTTTCATGACATGTCTTTCTATTTGATGCCCGTTCCGGCGACGCCCTGGATGAAGTAGCGCTGCAGGAATACGAACAGGAGGAGGATCGGGGTGACCACCAGTACCGCTCCGGCGAGCAGGACGCTGTAGTTCGTGGCGTTCTGGCCGGTGGAGTAGAGGGACAGTGCCACGGGCAGCGTGTACTTCTCCTCGGTCTGGGCCGCGACCAACGGCCACAGGAAGTTGTTCCAGGAGGACAGGAACGTGAGGATGGACAGCGTCGCCAGCGGCGGCCCGCACTGGGGCAGGACGATCTGGAAGAATATGCGCAGCTCACCGGCGCCGTCGACCCTCGCGGCCTCCATCAGCGCGTCGGGGATTCCGGAGATGAACTGTCTCATCAGGAAGACTCCGATGGGCTGGCACAGGAACGGCAGGATGAGCGCCGCGTAGGAGTTCGCGAGTCCCATGTTCGAGATGATCACGAACAGGGGGACGAACGTGGCCACGCTCGGAACCATGAGCGTCACCATGACGGCGCCGAACAAGATGTTCTTGCCGGCGAAGTCCATCTTCGCCAGGGCGTATCCGACCATGGAGCAGAACACCATGTTCCCGAGGACGGTGATCACGGCGACGACCATGCTGTTGGTGAAGTAGGTGCCGAAGTTCAGCTCCCCGAACCATTTCGCGAAGTTTGCGAGCGAGGCGTGCTCGGGTAGGAGCTTCGGCGGTTTGGCGAGGATCTCCCTCTGGGTCTTCAACGAGCCCAGCGCCATCCACAGGAACGGGAAGATCCAGAAGACTCCGATCACCGCGAGGACGCAGTAGGAGAGTCCACGCCCCTTGACGAATCGGCGCCAGAGCGACTGCTTGTTGCTTTGCGGCCTCGAGGCCGCGACTGTCGTGGCTGTCATCTCAATCCTCCTTGAGAATGCGGAACTGGAGCACGCTGACCAGCGCGATGATGATGAACAGCACCCAGCTGGCTGCGGAAGCGATTCCGTACTGTCCGAAACCGAACTTCTGGTACACGTAGTACGCGGCGGAGAGTGTCGAGTCGAGCGGCCCTCCCTGGGTCATCACGAAGGATTCCTCGAAGAACTGCAGGTAGGCGACGGAAAGGAGCACGGCTCCCAGCAGCAGCGTGGGCTTGAGCAGCGGAAGCGTGATGCTGCGGAAGGTGCGCCATTTGCCCGCGCCGTCGATGGCCGCGGCCTCCTTCAGCTCCTCAGGGATGGCCTGCAGGCCGGCGAGGAAGATGATCATCAGCGTTCCCATGTTGCGCCAGATGGTCATGACCATCAGCGCGGGCAGTGCGTAGCGGGTGTCGTGCAGCCAGTCCGGTCCGGCAATGCCGAAGACGGCCAAGAGCGAGTTGAGCAGGCCGTCCTTCTGGAGGATGTACCTCCACACGACGGAGACTGCGACCACACTGGCGACGACCGGCGCGTAGAACACGGCCCTGAAGAACGCGTTGAGGTGCTTGGATCCCTTGTTGAGGGCCACCGCGAATGCGAGGGCGATCGCCATGGTGATCGGCAGGCCGACAAGCACGAAGATTCCGGTGACGCCCAACGCGTGCAGGAAACGGTGGTCGTGGAACAGGGTGATGTACTGGTCCAGTCCGACGAAGTTGACGTTGAACGGGGTGCGAAGGTCCTTGGAGGTGATGTCGGTGAAGGACATCGCCATCGAGGACAGGAGGGGAATCAGCATGAATACGCAGAACACGACTGCGAAAGGCAAGGCAAATCCCCATGCGAGAATCGTACGGCGGCGGCGGAGGACGTTGCCCGAGCCCTCCGTCTTCGTCTTTCTTGTCCCGAGGCTCATGGGATCAGTTTCCCGTTCCGATGGAGTCGGCTTCGGACTGCAGGTTCTTCAAGCCCTCGTCAACGGAGACCTGTCCCTTGTTTATCTGCTCGAGGATGCGGTCAGCAGCGGAGGATACCTGGGCCCAGGTGGACAGCGCCGGCGGAGCCATGGTGTTCTTCAGCTGGTCGCCGAATGCCGAAAGCTTGTCGTTGCCGGAGAGCGCGTCATCGTCCCATGCCTTCTGGGAAGCGGGCAGATCGGAGGACTTCTTGTACCATTCGGCCTGCACCTCGGGTTTGCTGGCCCACTGGATGAACTTCCACGCGGACTGCTTGTTCTTGGAATCCTTGAACGTCACAAGGTCGCAGCCTCCGACGAAGGACGTGGCGGGACCCGAGGATTCGTCCATCGACGGCAGGACGACGGTGGCGTACTTGGATTCGAATCCGTCGCCGCCCAATTCGTTGATCTGGCTGACGGCGGTCGGCCCCTGCAGCATCATCGGAGTGTCACCGGACACGAAGTTCGCTATGTCGGCACCGGAGCTTACGTCGGCGTTGACGTTCGCGACGCCGTCCTTGTAGAGACTGGTGGTAAAGTTCAGTCCCTTCTTTATGCCAGTATCTTCGAAAGTCCATTTCGTCTGTTCCTTGTTAGTCAAGGACGCCCCGGCCGAGTAGGAGAACGGCAAAGTTCCGAGGAACGCGTCAGTGCCAGATGGGTTGAGGTTCATGCCGTATTTGACCCCATCGACCTTCTGCATGTCCTTAGCCATCTGCTTAAGCTCATTCCAAGTCTTCGGAGCTTTGTTCCAACCAGCCATCTCGGCGATGTCGGTACGGTAGTACAGCACTCTGGTGTCGATGTACCAAGGCACGCCGAGCTGTTTCCCGTCGACCTGGCCAGTAGCCCTAGACCCGTCGGAGAAGTCGGACATGTCGAGGTTGTCAGGCACGGTGGAGAACGAGTTGGAGAAATCGGCCATCCAGGTGGTGCCCATCTGCGCAAGGTCGGGACCGTTGCCCGCGGCGATGGCGGTCTGGAGTTTGTCGTGCGCTGAGGACCATGGGATCGCGGTGACCTTGACCTTGACGTCGGGGTTCTCCTTTTCGAATCCCTTGACGAAATCACCCAGCAGGTCGCCCTCGTTGCCCATGGCCCAGATGGTCAGGTCGCCGGTGGCCTTGCTTGAATCGATGGTCTTGACCGCATCGGAATCGGAATCCGCGTTGTTCGCGGACCGTCCGCACGCGGACATACCGGCAATCATCGCCACACTGGCCATGCCGGCCACGACCGCTTTGAAAAATGGCTTCCTCATTGAAATCTCCTTTGATTCATATCAATCTAACCGCTTAGATTGATATTACAATTTAAGCGCTTAGATTTAAGGAAGTCAAGGCGACACGCCCATATGATTTATGCGCTTAGATTTTTTGATTGCATCCGCAGCTGCCGCGCACAATGAGGCGAACCGGGAATACTCGTCTTTCAGCCTTCTCCCAAGGCTCCCCGTTCCTGGAAAGCAGCATGCGAGCCGCCTCGCGCCCCATGTCCTCCATGGGCTGGCGGACGGTCGTCAGCTGCGGTTCCATCAGCCGTCCGGCGAGGATTCCGTCGAATCCGGTGACGATGACGTCGTCGGGAACCCGGACACCGGCCTCCTCGAGGAGTCTGATCACACCGAAGGCGGTCTGGTCCGTGCCGCAGACCAAGGCCTGCGGCAGTCTGCCGGATCCTATCGCCTCGCACAAACCCACCATGTATTCATCGGACGTGGCGAAGGAGTCATCCAACAGCGCGTCGCTGGAATCGAGACCACGTTCCTCGAGGCATTTCCGGAAGGCGACGTAACGGGCGACGACGTCGTCCGAATCGAAGCCGCCGACGAACGCCATCTCGTCGACATGATGGACGTCTACAAGATGGTCGACGATCTGCCTCATGCCCGATGCGTTATCGCATTGCAGGTACGCGGCCGGCAGTTTTTCATCGCCCACACCCACCATTACAAGCGGGATGGTCTTCGCCAACATGGAAAGAGGAAGCGCATCGTTATATCCGCTTGGCATCAGCGACAGTCCATCAACGCGGCCGGCGATATCCGTTACCGATCTGTGATCATCCCTTTCCGAGGCGGCTCCCATAAGTATTCCCTTGCCGCTCTTCCAGCATTCGAGTTCGAAACCACGAAGCACCTCATCAACGTATAACGGATATACAAGAACGTTGGGTTCGTCACCGTCCAGAGGCTCGTCGATGGATCTGGGGGAAACATCAGGCCAATCATCCTCAAGGTTGCTTCCCTGAGGTCTTTCCAGCAGCATATCGAACGCGTACATGCCCAACGTGCCCGTCCTGCCTTTGGCAAGGCTACGTGCGTTGCCGCTGGGAACGTAGCCAAGCTCCTCGGCGACCCTGAGGACCTTGGCCTTGGTATCATCCTTCACTTTGTCGGGATGCCTGAAGGCGAAGGAGACCGTCGCGGTAGACACACCCGCCTTCTCTGCAACGTCATACACCGTAACTCTTGCCATAAGACCAGTCTAAGCGCTTTGATGCATGGGACACACACGAGGTCCCAAAACCATAGTTTTTCCGGTCTTCTAACAGGAATCCGCGGCGCCGAAGAGAAAAAACCAAGAGTGGAAAGGATTTCCATGCCCCTGCGGGAGACCTGGGAATCAGATGGAAATCAAGGATGGAAAGACGGGGTCCCCGGAAGCCAAGCCCCACGGGAGTCCCGGAAGGAAGAAGGAAATACGGGAAATAAAAAAGCCCTTCCGGGAACCCGCATGGGGTCAGCCGGAAGAACCGGGAGGAGGAACAAAAGATTCGGGGATAAAAAATGGGGTTTCCGGAGCGACGCTCGACGGGAAGCCCGGAAAGAAAGCATGAAAAAAGGGCCTCCCGGGAGTCAAAGGCTCGACCGGGAGGCCCAACATGTGAAGCGGCGGCGTGCTACTCTCCCACACCCTCTCGAGTGCAGTACCATCGCCGCGCCTGGCCTTAGCTACCGGGTTCGGAATGGGACCGGGCGTCTCACCAGGGCTATGACCACCGCAAATCTAACGGCCACGGCAAGGAAACCAAAGGAATCCAAACCGGCATGTCATCGGTGGCGGTTTGGGAACCGGCTAGCGGACGCGAGGCAAACGCCTATCGTTTGAATCGTATTCGTGACCACCAAGCGCTCATTGTCGCCTGGGACCGAAGCACAGGAAAGACGCGGAACCAACCCTCCACAAGAGGATCGGAATTGTTGTGTCGCCATCGCCCGTTAGTACCGGTCGGCTCCACCCCTCACGGGGCTTCCACCTCCGGCCTATCAAACACGTGTTCAACATGCGGGCTACAGGATCTCGAAGATCCATGGAATCCTAATCTTGGAGCAGGCTTCCCGCTTAGATGCTTTCAGCGGTTATCCCT
>OJSC01000723.1_pt1 | contig 39653 bp, 26 predicted proteins | sample 1599361 | NCBI WGS metagenome assembly OJSC01 (sample SAMN04168656, study PRJEB22393) | human gut metagenome | biome: human gut microbiome; feature: stool | host: Homo sapiens | collected 2014-03-17 | reverse complement strand
CGCTGAGCGGCAGCGAAGAGTTAATTTACACGAACCCCGGCAATCACGCAACCCGAACCCTCACGGACGACCCGCGAACCATTGGAAAACAACGCATCCACCGGCGTGTCGCAAATACGGGAAAACGGGCAGCGAACGCCACCGCACGGCACAAGACCGCCGGAAAAACCCCACCACAAACCAACACCCGGGCGTGTCACACACCGAACTATCTCATTTACGGCCATTCCCCTAAGCCAACCCATCCGAGAAAACCTCCCAACTGAAAGCAGAAATAGGAGAAAACAGAGGAAAGCAGAAGAAAGCAGATAAACGAAACCGCACCGCCGATCGTTGTCCTGAACAAATTCAAATCTCAACTAATCGAAAGTGCGGTTTTGCATATGCGCGCGCAAGCGACGACAGAACAAGGCAGCGCAGCCAAAAATCGATTAATCGGCGCAACCGAAACGGTAGAGGGCCCAACCCTGGCCGTATTGCGAATAATCGGCAACCTTCACCAACGTGCCGCCATCCACATACGCATCAATCAATTCCTCATTATGGAAGGAATCGTATTGGGCGCGATACGGGAACGACTGCAAGCTTTGCGCCTGGTCGCCCATCGTAAGGAAGTACTCCGGAGCGTCAGTCAGCGGACATACCGTGCCAAGCACCTGCTGCCCATCGCCGGAAGCAAACGCGGTCTCCACCTTGCCGAACGGAACGGATGGCACATCGGTGCGCGCATTGATGATCGGATACAGCATGCTCGCATTGAACAGCGTCTCCGCATACATCGAGCCGTTCAACGGGTCGGAAATGATGGTGGCCTGAGTGCCAGTACGTTCCATGACCTTGCGCAGCACAGCAATCTTCTGCTCGGTGAGCTGCTCGTTGGGGTCGCTTTGGTTCAGGCTGGAATGCGCGATGATCGCATCGCGAGCCGCAGTACGAGACGGGCATACGATCTGAGCGGAAACCGCAAGTATCGCAATCACAAGGAATGCGGCGATTGGGCCGATCCAATTGGAAGCGAAAGAAACGTTCTTCACGGAAGAAACAGCAGACGCAGAAGAAAGGGAGGGAACGGAAGAAGCACTATTCTTCGCGGAGAAGGAAGATGCAGAAGGAACGAAAGAAGCGGATGCGTCACACACGGAAACGCATTCGGAAAGCGCGTTGACGCCAATGACAAGCAACGGCAACGCAACCAGCGGAAGCATGGTCATAATGCGGTTTTCATCGCGATACCAAGGAGAGCTGATGATATTCGGCAGCGCGCCAACCAACGTGACCGTGCACACATATACCAGCGTGACCAGCAGAAACGCGGCCGTCAACGCGATCACGTCACGCAGACGATCGTTGCGGCGAGGTCGAGATGGTTCGGACGGTGCGGATAAGGAGACATCAGCAGCATCGGAACACGAAGCAGTCGGCAGGTCGGAAGCGGAAACCAAGGAGACCGCAGCATCGGAAACCAAAGCATCAGCATCAGCGGAAAAAGCGGGAGCCACAGTGGAAACAGCAGCCGAAAGCGAATCCGAAGAGCGCACAGCAGCGCGGCGGAAGGCGCAAACGAAAGCGGCAACGGTTCCCGCAATCAGCAATAATGCGAACAAAATCGCAGGAAAACCGTCAAGGCCATCCGTGAAGCAGAACGAAATCGACTCCCACAAATTCTTGGACGGCTGATGGCTATGGAACCAGGAAGCGGGATTCGCCCAACGATCCGATTTGAACGACGTAAGCATCAGGGCCACAAACGCAACCGCGCCGACACACATGGCGATAAACGCACCCAGAATCAGCTTCCACGGCAAACGCAACACAATGAACGGCACCAGAATCAGAGCATACGTGAATGCGATACGCGGGTGTGCAACGAGGCAAACCACGCCTGCGACAGCAGTGATCACAAACCATTTCACTATATGCTCGCGTGCGGCGATCGCATCGAACAGGCGCAACGTGGCAGCGATAAGAAACGGCAGCAGCGACGTGGCGAAACCGAATGCGATCAGCGGACCGGCATTCAGCAGTCCGTACGGGTGGCACACAGAGCTGACGGCAAGCACGGGCACGAACAGTCCAATCAGATTCTGCAGAACGAAAGTAGCGTCGAAAGTGGCGTTATATTGCCGATTCACAGCTGACGATACCTGCTGATTTGAAACATTCGACGATTCAGATACGGACGACGATTCAGGCGTAGACAATGCTTGCGAAATACGTGAAATTGGATTGCCGCGATTCCAACGTTGTAGGAAATACCTGCACAATACCAGCATTCCAGAAGGGAAAATCACGCCCGAAGCGATGATCCACGTGATATTGAATGCCGCGTAAATAGAGCATTGCACGCCGAACAGCGCCGCGATTTTGATTACGAAATAAGCGCAAACATGGAATAACGGCGGATAGAACGAATTATGTGGCCACAAATGCAGTGCCGCCCCCAAACCTTCGTCAAGCAAGCGGCGAATGAAATAGTAATGCGCAGGGGCATCGCTGCTGACAATCGGCGTATTCCACACCGTGGAGGGGAACCACGCAATCACCAGGCATAGTGCGGATGCGATGCCGATAATCGACGTAAGCCATGGCAATAACACGCGGAGCGACGCCGGATGCAGCATCGCGGGACGCCATCGCAGGTCACGTTTCCGTTCGGACGGGCCGCCATTGGACGAGCCGTCCTGCCGAAGTTGAGTCTGCGCAGGCGTCTGAATCGAGCCATGATTGGCCATTACGGAACCGGTATTCGTAATCTGTTCGGAAGTCATCGATTCCATCGTAGCGAGTGCCGCAACCATGCTCAACGGTCGATTTTTCAGGAATCATTCAGACTTCATGCAGGGGTATAACAGTGTTGCGCAAGAAAACAATCACGTTGGAAGCCCAAGATGATTTCACGGGACGCACCATGCGCTACGGGCCTGCCTTGCTGCGGAGCGCGCGTCCCGGCCAACGCTGACGTCGGCATGCGCCGGCGCGCAATAACAGAGAACTGGAGAAGTACCGCATGTTCGTTCTCAAGAACGCATGGGCGGCGCTCGGCCGCGTCAAATGGCGCACCGCGCTAATCGCCCTACTCGCATTACTGGTGTCTTTTTCGGCTGCCGTGGATCTGGCAGTCATACGAGCAGACGACACCGCCAATAATGAGACATACCAGTCGCAGAAAGCCACTGCGGTGATTCGGCCGACCGCGCAGACCAAAGCCAAGCGCGACGGCGCCGATTCCAGCTATACCGACAAGTACTTGACGTGGGAAAAGTACAGCACGTACGCAACGGCCGCGCAGAGCAACAGCGTGACCTTCGATTACACGTTGGCAACGTCAGTGCCGGTGCGTGAAAGCAAGTCATTACAGGCGATCGCCGCGAAAAGCGATACTAGCGAAGACAAGACCGGCGGCAATCTGACCCTGCAGGCGTTCTACACGTTGGACGCCGCGAAAATCAACGATTACGGCTACTACAAAGTGGTCAAGGGCAAGCATTTGAGCTATAAGACGCAGAGCGACGGCGTACTCATTTCGCAGGCGCTGGCCGATAAGAACAATCTCGAGGTCGGCGACAAGGTGACGGTCGGCAATCCGTCGAAGGCTTCCGAAACGTACACGTTCACCGTGCGCGGCATTTACGAATACGACAGCGACGTGCCTGAGGGCAACGGTTCCGACGCGAAATACGCGAAGGACAATCGTGAGAACGTGATCTACACGACGTATATCAACTTCGCCAAGAACGGGCTTGACACGACGGAGGCCACGGGATGGGGCGTTCCGAATCTCAATATTGTGTTCTCTCTGGCGAATCCTTCCACGTATAACAAGTTCGTGCGCTTGGTGAAGAAGGCCAAGTTAGACACGAAGACGTACGAAATCACCTCGCCGTCGCTTACCGCTTATAAGAAGTCGATCGAGCCGCTTGATTCCGCCGCTTCGTCCGCGCGCATCGTACTGTTGGCCATGACGATCGTCGGCGGAATCGCGTTGCTGGCATTGATTGTGTGGGCGGCGGTCGGTGGCCGTCGCGATGAGATCGGCATGGCGATGATCACCGGCGTAACCAAGGGCCGTTTGGGATGGCAGTTCATGCTGGAAACGTTCATGATGACGGTTCCGGGTTGGATCATCGGCTTGGGTGCCGGCGCGCTGTTGGCGAAACCGATCGGTACCGCGTGGGCTGGCGGGCAGGCTGTGACGATCACGTCCGCTTCGGTGTGGAATGTGATCTGGTACGGCTTGGGCGCATGCCTGGTGCTTGGCATCGTGGCGTTCGCGCGCGTGGCCTGCTTCAACCTGAACCAACTGTTTGAGGAACGCTCGGAGGTGACGGCATGAGCGACAATATGAACGATAAGAACGAGAACATCGACAAGACCATGGTTGACGAAGCTGTGGTCGACAAGACCGCTGAAGCCGAGGCAAGCGAAACCGTCGATGATGCTGCGATCGGAGATATTGCAGCTGACGAATCTTCCGCAGATTCCATTGAATCCATCGATTTTACGGTGGTGTATGACGATGACAACGCAGCGGTTGCAGGCAACGATACTGCAGATGCCGCCGAAACCGCCGATGCTGCAAATAACGCTGCGGATGCCACGAATGACGATTCGGACGTGGCTGTGAATAACGCGAATCAAGTGAAGGAAACGCTCGCTTTGCGTTCTTTCGACGCACCGACCGCACTGGAAACGCATGAAGCGGTGAAAGCCGATTCCGCAACCAGCGTTTCGTCACAGCTTGACAACGAAATCAAGCGCAATCGCAAAAAGGATGCGTTCTTCTTCAAGGCGAATCCGACGTTCGCACTCGACCATGTGACCGTGACCAATCGCAAGACCGGCCGCAATATTCTTGACGACCTGTCGTTGTCGTTCCATGCGGGCGCCACGCATGCGGTGCTCGTGGACGCGGAGGATCGCGAACAGCATCAGGCATTGCTGGCCACCATGGTCGGCATGGTGCGCCCGGACCGCGGCAATGTGATGCACAAAAGCGCCAACCTGAGCGACGTCGAACCGGTCGAAATGTTGGGGCACCGCATCGGATTCATTCCGCAACGTTTTGCTTTCCGCCCCGATCTCGACGCGGAAAGCAATGTGCTGTACGCCATGGATGCGTCGAACCGCAACTTCCTCAAGCCGAAGCCTGTGATCGCCCGCGAACTGCTCAAGCGCGTGGGCTTCGATGAAGTGACGTCCGGACTGGCAGTCGGCGAAGCAAGCGAACTGAACCAGCGTCGCGTGGCCATCGCTCGTGCGCTGAGCTGCGAGGCTGAAGTGATCATCGCCGACGAGCCGACCTCTGGATTGGATGCCGACGATGCGGCCGTGGTGTTGGATCTGTTGAAGAAGTTCAAGCGCGATGCCGATCGCAAACGCGCCATCATCGTGGTGACCACCAATCCGGAAGTCGCCGATGCGATGGATCACAGCGTGGAACTCGACTAGCCGCCTAGTGCAATGGGCGCACGAACATAGACTTTTCGCGCGCCCATAGGTAAGCCCTTTGGAATTCTGGTTTTAGCCAAATTCCAAAGGGCTTACGTGTTCTGAAAACAGTCTGCCTTACTCCGCGATACGCATGTGGTACTGCTCGGCGAGCGGCGTAACGTCAAGCACGCCGTATCGTTCGAGCAGCCGCAGCCATTCGCGCCTGTTGCTTTCGCCGAAACGGGCCGCCTTGCGCGCATAGGCTTCGGCCGTCAGGAACTTCGGCGGAATCGACTTGCTGTTGTACTTGTCGGCCACCATCACCACTTCCTGCTCAAGATTCATAGGCACATAGTCGGCTGGAGGCAGCGGCAACCCTTGCGATTCCACCGCTTCTTTGGTGAGTCCCACACCGGTGTGGTTGCGCGCGAACTGCGCGATCGACTCGTCAACACCCTCGTTCAACAAATATTCGTAGCCTTTAAGCCCATGCCGTACGTAATTCGGACCGTCGAATTTCAGCGGCCCACCGTCGGAACCGTCTTGTTTGAGCAGAAAATACGTGCCGATATCATGCAGCAGACCACCGATCACCACCAAATGCTCGTCGATCAGCCTCGGCGGAACGGTTCCGCCCGTAAGCCCGTCCGATGATGGAACGGAAGGAATGCGAAGTATGCCGAACGATTCGCTGCCATTACCGTCTTGCGTAAGCCTAAGGCCGAAATCACCCGCTTTTTCAGGGGCATCGTCCGGTAGCGTGCAGCGGCGGGTGAACAGTGCGTTCTGCCTGCGTGCCATGCGACGTGCGATGTCGGCAACGACTACGCAATGTCCGTGAATCAAATCGTATGCGGCTTGCGATTGCGCGATTTTTCGATGCAGTTCGTCAACTTGGGCGAGTGTAGGAATATATCCGGTTGTCATACCGCCTATCTTAGGCGCTGTATGACGATTGCCACATGCTGAATCCGGTCGAAAAAAAAATGTCTGGAAATCCCAGATGAAAATTCCAGTCGGAAATTCCGAAATACGGATTTCAGATTACGGATTTCAGATGGAACGCACACGAAATGCGCCGGTACGGTTGGAAGCGACGATCATCTGATCGTTTTCCAAACGAGTCCAGCCATCTTCGGCACACTGGTCGAAACCGGAGCTGGCCACAACCACGCCCTTCAGCTGGCCTGCAGCCTGATCCGCTTCGGATTCACCAAGCGTACGATAGCGCATCACACGATAATCATGCGCCTGGTTGCCACGGCCGTACTGGTCGTAGATTTCCACGATGCGCTTGGACGTGACCTCACGACCGGCCGCGCACAGAGCGATGAACTGGTCTTGGCTCTGGATCATGCAGTTGTAGCTGGACTTCGGATAGCTTTTGCGCAGTTCGCGCACAGCCTGCGCGACCGCCTCGTCGAGTGCGAAACCAAAACCGATGTACTGCAGAATCACTGCGAAGAAAATGGCGGAATCGGAACGGCCGCCGGTAGACTGCACGATGCTCGGATCGACCGGGAACGCACGGTTGGTGATGATATTGCGGCCCTGATCGTCGGAGATATCGCCATTGTGGATGAAGCTCAATCCGTTGGCGTAGAACGGCTGCTGGTTCTCGAGAATCAGCGGCAGGTTCGAGCTGGCCAAACGCAAGTGCCACAGGCCTCCACGAGCCGGAGTGTTCGCAAGCTCGTCGAAAATCGGATCATGCCGGGCTGCGATCGTGTTCTTGTAGATGGCAGTACCGGTTTCCGGAGTGGGAGCGCCACCGTCACGCAGATACGGCGACTCGCTCGGCACGGTGACCAGCGCGGAGCCCCAGCCATCGTTGTGGATTTCGCTCAGATCGCGGAAATCGCGTACGGCCTGCATGCCGAGCACGCCATTGAGACTGGTGTTGCTTCCTGCTGCCGCGAATCCAAGTAATCTGCACATGGTTGATTACTCTACAGGGCTTGTGATGCAACGCGCGCATATGGCTATCGACATTGCTTATAGCGTGCGAAAAACAGCGGGATTCCAACAATTCTTCGCGATAAGACCATGCAAAACCTACAAAATGCCCTACGAAAACGGGCTGCGCGATGATGGCGAATATTATGATCACCATCATCGCGCAGCCCGTTTCACGGCTTGTTTCACACGCGCTTTAGCCGCGGAGGACGCTGAGTCGCGAGGAACAGCGGCTGTATCTCAATCAGCGGATTGTAAGGCGCAAGGCCGAACCATTTGACCGGAGATCCCGCAAGACGACGAATCGCATACTTGACTTCCAAAGAAATCGCGCCACGCTGCGACACCTTCGACTCAGGCATAAGCGCCTTGTGAATCAGCACATATCGAATCGGACCGATATTCGGATCAGCATCAAGCTTCGGATAGCGGCTTTCCTGCCTCGGCAGATCCCCAGACTTCGACAAATCGTTCATGATCTGATGAATGTAAGCTGGAATCGACTGAGAAACCTTGAAACCAAGCCGAATGCGAACACGGAACATGTAATCCGTGCCGAAATTCTCAACCGAATACTCGCGAGTGAACGGCTCATCGGCGGTCTCGACGGAAACCGCCCACCAAGCGCGGGCACGTTTTGGATGGTCGGCGAAAATCGAGAAGAAGATATCAGTATCGATACGCTTCGTTTCCGGATCCGACGTGAGGTAGACGATATTGTCTGCAAAATACGGAATCGTATCGTCATCATGCAGCCGCTTCAGCACCGGTAGACATTCGGCGGGCTGCATATGACGACGCTGCGCACGTTCCAGCTTCGTGCCTTCGTTCCACGTGTACATAACCAGCAGAATCGCGAAGGTAAGCAACATCGTGAACCAACCACCATGCAGGAACTTCGCCATGGAAGCGAAGAAGAACATGAATTGGATCGCAAGGAACAACACGGTGAATACGATCGCTCCGAGACGACGCCCCGAATGCCAGATGTAGACAGCAAGCAGAATGGTGGTGGTGATCATGGTGATGGTCAACGCCAGGCCATACGCCGCGGAAATATGCTCGGAATCGCGGAATAGCGCCAAAACCAACAGCGTGGAAACGCAAAGCACCACATTGACCACAGGAATGTACAGCTGACCGCGGGTACGGGCCGGATAACGGACCTGAAGATGCGGCATCCAGTTCAGATGAGTGGCTTCAGACACCATCGTGAATGCGCCGGTGATCAACGCCTGCGAGGCGATAACGCCTGCGACCACAGAAAGCACGACAGCCACGTAACGCACGCTAGGCGTCATCATTTCGAAGAACGGATTCAAACCGTGCGTGCGGATATAAGCCGAATCATCCCAATGATTGAGCATCCATGCGCCTTGGCCGAAATAACAGAGCACAAGCGCGACTTTGATGAACGGCCACGTGAAATAGATGTTGCCACGGCCAACGTGACCCATATCGGAATAAAGCGCTTCGGCACCGGTAGTTGACAGGAACACCGTACCCATGATGGCAAGGCCAGCGGCATTATGACCGCTGAACAGGAATCTAACACCGTACACGGGGTTGAGCGCCGCGAACACGCTCCAATACTGACTGAGGTTCGCCAAGCCGACAACCGCCAAGAACGAGAACCAGACAAGCACGACCGAACCGAACGCCTTGCCGATACGCTCAGTGCCACGCGACTGCACAGAGAACAACATCAGAATGATGGCCGCGGTGATCATCAGAGTCAGCTGCTTGTTTTCAGTAAAAAGCTTTTCAAAAGCCGGTAGCGTTTCCAAGCCTTCCACTGCCGAGCTGATGGACACGGCCGGGGTAAGCACGGAATCGGCGAGGAACGCGGCTCCGCCGAGCATGGCAGGAATCGCAAGCCATGCACCGTACTTCCGAACCAACGAGTACAGCGCGAAAATGCCACCTTCGCCCTTGTTGTCGATGCGCATGGCGATCAGCACGTATTTGACGGTGGTGATAAGCGTGATTGACCAGAACACCAACGAAAGCACGCCGAGCACGGCTTCACGGTCGGCATACGCAAGTCCGCCCTGCCCGTTGAGGAACGTCTGCATGGTGTACAGCGGCGAGGTGCCGATATCGCCATACACAACGCCCAACGCCACGATCGCCATGGCGGGCGTGATTCTGTTTGGCCCGGATTGCAGACGGCTCCACCAGCGGCCGATGGGACCCTTGCTAGCCACCTGGTCAAGGTGAGCAGCCTCCTGCTGCTTCTCCTCGTGCTGCTTGATCAGCACTTGTCGCTCTTCCTTGGTCAGCACCTTGTGCGAGACCTTCGGCGCCTGCGTGTATGTGGCTGCGTGAAACAGCGGCTCATCCTCGTTCGGCTCGTTAGCCATAACGCTACCTCCAAGTGGCGGGCCTTCCAACCCACTCCCCAAAATAAACGCAAAAAGGCACGTTAGGAGCCTTACGAAGTCTTGTCAAATCTTCACATTGTTTCTTGCGATTCCTGATCTCGCACGAAGTAGACTTCCTGTGGGTTTCTTTTTCTTATTTTTCCTCTTGTTTTTCTCTTATTTTCGGATAAATCGTTTCCATCCTGTCGATTTTCGGAATTTGTTCAGATTCCGTACACTTCGCGCGTAGTCTTTCGCGTTGCCTGCGCGACTTCCGTCAGCGGTTTATCGAGATAATTCGCCAACGACTGCAGGGTGTAGGGGATCATGTACGGCGCGTTGGTGCGGCCACGATACGGCATCGGACTTAGGTAGGGGGCATCGGTTTCGACCATGACATGGCTCAATCCGACAATGCGCGCCGACTCGCGTATACCATCGTTGCCCTTATAGCTGGATGTGCCCGAAAGGCTGAGATACCAACCGTTTTCACGCGCGATCTCACCCATTTCGGCATCACCGGAATAGCTGTGGAACACGGTCCGTTCGGGAGCGCCGTCCGCCAGCAGCGTTTCGATGACTTCCTTGTGTGAATCGCGATCATGGATCTGCATGGGCAGGTTCAATTCCTTGGCGAGCGCGATGTGCGCGCGGAAAGCTTCCCTCTGAAGTTCTTTGGCAGCTTCGCCGGTCCGGAAGAGATCCATGCCGGTTTCGCCTATGGCCACAACCTGATTGGGGTAGGTGATAGCGAGACGGTGCACCTCGGCCATGGCGTCTTCGAAGCTGGTGTCGTGCCAGGGTTTGTATTTGAGCGGAAGTCCGTCTGGTCCGGGCACTCCACGATGGCCGTGGAGCACGGATTCGTTAGGGTGTATGGCGATGGCTGCGTGAACGGTTTGGGGGTGTTCGCGTGCCATGTCGATGGCTGTCATGAGGTTCGGCAGTTCGCATCCGCAGTCAATGACGCCTTCGACGCCGACTTGTTGCGCTTGGTTCAGCAGTTCGTCAACGCTGTATACGGGGACTTCCGGCTGTCCTTTTTCTTGCGCTTCATGGCTCATGGCCTGCGAGAACGGCACGACGGACGCCACATGCGTGTGGTTGTCGATGACGTGCGCGTTCTCGGGAAGTGGTTGCGGTGCTGGCGCCCAGCTGCGGTCACGATGGTGTTTGCTCATACCTCCAGCCTACGCTCGATGGCAGTCTTGCGGTTGCAGTCGACATGATTGTCGAGCGAACCGAACGGCCAGCCAATCAAACGGACGGCCAATCAACCGCGGCGGCGAATCGCGAAAATTCGGGCGGATGGACGCTTGGAAGTGGTTGCGTTCAGGCGCACCGTTTCCGGATCCATGCGTTCGATGGTCCACGGTTCGGCGTCCGGAGCATGATCGGGTTCGTCCGGATTCGGGAAGACCTGCTCGATGGTCCTGCCGGCTTCCAGCGGTATGTTCACCGAGGGGGTGCCTCCGCGACGCCATACGATGATGTAATCGGGTTTGTCTTCCTGCTGAATCTGCTGGTCGTTCTGCCGATTGGACGGATCGGCGTTCTGCCCGTTCGAGGCGTCGCAACCGAGCACATGCTCGTCGCACATATCCGTTTCGACGTGGCGCAAACCGACGGTAAGCCAATCGCCGTCAAAATCAGGAAGTCCAGACGGCCAGAACGGCACCATATGCTGCTGGTCGGCAAGTACACAACGATGTAAGGCGATGGCGTCGCGAACGAGCGAAAGACGCGGCTCGGTCATGCGGTCGATGAAACCAGACAGATACAGTCTGCCGAGCACGCCCGTGGCGAGCGTGAAAACAGCTGTCTCATCGTCCATCTCCTGCTGGGCGTAGCCCCAATTCCCCTGCTGTTCCGGCAGAATCGTCATGCCCGCTCCGGCCGCGATAGCCGCGTAAATCAGCGGATCGCATTGGTCGGAAGTGGATTGCAGATCCAAGCGGGACAACTGCGCATAATCGGCACGCATGGCGCCGGAGCCGCAATTTTCGATCATCACATCCGGGTGACGACGACGCAAATCGTCGAGCCAATCCAAATATGCGCGGCAATGCTCAAGCAAGCCGTCGCCAACGGATTCGGTATTCAAATCAGTGCCGACGCCGGGAATGGTGTTGTAGTCGAACTTGAAGAACACCGCGCCGAAATCGTCGATCAGACGATCAACGGTACGCGTAACATGCTCACGCGCTTCGGGGGAACGGAAATCAAGCAAATATCGACCCGAATCACACACACGCACGCCATGGCGTTGGAAGAACGCAGAATCCGGCAGCGTGCTTGCCAACGGCGATTTCGCACCGATCACTTCAGGTTCGAGCCACAGGCCCAAGCCCATGCCGTGCGCACGGATGTTTTCGGCAAGACCGCGCAAACCGGCGTCGCCGAAACGGTTGGTGGAAGCCTGCCATTCGCCGACCATATCCCACCAGCCGCCGTCCGTGCTGTCGTACCAGCCGGCGTCGATGCAGAAAATATCCGCGCCAACGCTTGCCGCGCCTTCGATCAGCGGCAGTTCCTTCTCAATACGTGGGTCACCGAACAGCGTGTTCATGTAATCGTTATAGACAACGAGACCTTGCGTACGCTTGAACTGCTCGGCACGACCCAGTTCGCGGGCTTTGGCAACGCGCAATGCGCGACGCTGCAACGTCATTTCGGCGACGGCCTGCTGCCAATCGCCGGCCGCGATGGCGAACGACACGGGAACCGACTCGAAATCATTGCCTTCACCAAGGTTGGTGAACCAGCCGTGATTCTGATATTCCGGGCCGAATGCACTGATGTGCAGACCGGGATCATCCTCACCGACCTCCCACTCCCACGGGCCATTATGCTCAATCTGCCACATCACGGAGAAGTCGCGGGCGCGGCGCATGGAACCTTCGACCTGTACGATACCGGCCGGCTCATGCACCCCTGTGCTCCATGTGGAGGTGGAGCTCATGGCGAATCGCGAGCTGGACTGGCCTGGATTGATTTTCTGGTTGCGGTTGCGCACCTGGATGTCTCGCAGCGGGCGGACGCGCCAATCGTTTTCCACGGCCCAGGCAGCGTCGCCCCAGAAAATATTCGAACGATGGACTTTGCCGCAGTTGACGCGCATGGGAACGGTCAGGTTCAGCGACGACACCGCTTCAATCGGCAGTTGTTTGGCGGACTGCAGGCGCGTGTGCGTGCGCACTGCGGAAAGATTAGGGAACGCTTCGAACACGGAGGTGACCACCAGTCCCTCATGCGGGTCGGCACAAACCGTTACAGGCGCGGGATTCGCAGCAGAGGCAGCCGCATCGCGCTCACTGGCGGTCGACTCGAATTCGCGGCCTTTCGGCTCAAGATCGGCATACGACGCGAACTGCGTGATCTCCAAACGGAACGGATCGGCGGAACCCTGCCCCGGTTCGGACGCGAGCGCGGAAACGAAGCGTAGTTTGCTACCGGCGACCGTGGCGATCAGCGCGAGGCGGTTGTCTTGCGAACCGGTGTTCGCGGCGAGCACCTCCACGATCGGGCGGGGATCCTTTTCCACTACAGGCGTTCCATCATCGGACAGGCGACCGTCAATGGGGATCATGCCTCGCCCTACAACGTTGCATAGGCGGACGGGAGAATCCCCCGCGATGTCGAACAGCATAGACACCACACCATTGCCCCATTCGAGACGTCCATCCTGACGAGGAAGTAGAGGGTTCAACATGCCGGCTGCCATTGCCATCTCCTTCGTGCTTCGAATACCGCCTGTTTATTGACGTGTATCGTTTGACGTACCTTCACTAGCTTAAACGGGAAAACGAGGCATGCCGTGCATGCGTGTCTATAAGCATTCAGGAAACGTTCAGCAACAGGATTTCAGCAAATACATTTTTCGGCAAAGCAAAAACGCAGCCATCGGCAACTCATGTAGCGTCTTCCATTTCGACTGCTTCGCGTACACGTCGGATCGGGAAAGCTCGGCTACGGCCGCCTTCTGCTCGTCGGAAAGTGCATAGTCATCTCATGCCGTCCAACGGGATGTTGGCCGTCAAACGTCAGCTGCGCAGGAACACCGTCATCTCGGTTTCGCCACGATTGGCCCATGCGAAATACGGAATCAGTGTGACTTCCGTCGGTTGACGTTGTGCCGGCTGCCACAGTGCGTACAGCGACTTGTCGGTGGCGCCCTGCGAGGACTCCCGCCAAGCGGGAATGGTCAGCGTGACCATTGGCAGATCAACCGGTTCCACTTCGCCCAAGCCTCGTTCGTCCTGTGCGGCGGCCTGCGCATGGAAGGTGATTTCGTTGACTTTGACGGAGTCCGGATCGGCGGCGATCGTCTCGGCATCAGCATGTAGCAGATGCAGATTGTCGCCATTGTCGGTGCCTTCCGCGCAGTAGGCCAGCGGGCCGCGGATGAAGGCGACCTTGCCTGCGTCTTCGCGTACGAGAGGATTGGCCGCAATCATCCTGACCGGCATGGGGAAGTCGAAATCGATGACGTCACCGTCACGCCAAGTACCGGTGAGGTAGAGGTAGCCGTCACGGGTGGTGCGTGTGATGCGAGAATCCTTCTCACCCGTGGCATGGATGGAGTCGGCGGCCGACTCGCCACCGGCCCAGGCAGGCAGGCGAAGGGCCAAGGCAAAGGACTCCGGAACCTGCCCCTCATCGGAGGAAGGAAGGGTCACGGTGATGGCGCCGGTGCCATTCCACGGCATACCGGCCCGCACTTCGAAGGAGACATCGGAACCGCCGAGTTTCGCGGACACCACGCCACCCATATACAGGTGCACATACAGCGTGGAGGCATCGTCGGCCACCGTGTAGGCGTACTGTTGCACGCTTTCGACTATGCGGGCGATGTTCGGCGGGCAGCACGCGCAGCCGAACCACTTCTGACGGACCGGCTTGACGTGGAACTTGCGTTCGTCGCGATGGCAGGCTTCGGGCACGACCTCCAACGGATTCACATAGAAGAAGCTTTTGCCATCGAGCGCCATGCCGGCCAGCGTGGTGTTGTACAAGGCCGATTCCATGACGTCCGCATATTCGGATTTTGGCTGAATCTCAAGCATACGGCGTGCAAAGAACGCGAGTGCGATGGCCGCGCAGCTTTCCGAGTAGGCGGTGTCGTTCGGCAGATCGTAGTCGAAGGAGAATGCCTCGCCCATATGCGTGGCACCGATGCCGCCGGTGATATACAGTTTCCTGTCGACGATGTTGCGCCAGAGCGTCTCGCAGGATTCCAGCAGTGCTGCTTCCCCGGTGATTCTCGCCACGTCGGCCACGCCTGAGTAGAAGTAGGCGGCGCGCACGGCATGACCGAGCGCCTCCGTTTGTTCCGTGACCGGCTTGTCGGCTTGATAGTAGGTGTAGTTCTGTTCACGTGGCTCGTAGTTGCGACCGTCCTCTTCGGCACGGCGGCGATCTTCGAGTGCAAAGTACAGTGGTTGCTGTCCACGCTGCCATACGAAGTATTCGGCCAGGTCGGCGTAACGGGTCTCGCCGGTTACCGCAGCCAGCTTCACCAGCGCCATCTCAGCGATCTCATGGCCCGGATAGCCGTGCAGCCTGCCTTCTTCCGTACCAAATCGGGAATCGATGTAATCGGCGAAACGGCAGGCCGCATCAAGTAGCTTGCGTTTGCCCGTGGCCTCGTAGTAGGCGACCGCACCTTCGACCAGATGCCCGAAACAGTACAGTTCGTGATGGTCCTTCAGATTGGTGAAGTGGCGGTCCATGCCGTTGAGAATGTAGTAGGTGTCAAGGTAGCCGTTGTCCAGCTGCGCCGCGCACACGATGTCGATGGCCGCGTCGGCTGTGGCCTCGAGTTCGGCGTCGGGATGATGGGTCAGCGAGTAGCCGACCGCTTCGATCCACTTGGAGAAGTCGGTGTCTTGGAACACAAATCCATAGAATTTGTCCGGGTCGGGATTGGCCGGGTCTTCCGGCAGCGCCTCGAAGCCGCGGAAGGTGTATTTCGGCGGCACGAAGGCCTTGCCCTGCTCGTGACGCTCGGCATTCTGCGCGGCCGCGGCCTTGAAGTTGTGCATGCAGTAGCTGGGGGCGGCACCGGGAACGTTGTCGTTCAACGCATTCCACTGATATGGAATCACCGCGGTGCGTACGAGCTCCTGCTCGGCGGCCCAGAACGGGTCGGTGACGGTGGCGTCGCGCAGCTCTATTGGATGGCTGTGGCGGTTATGGATGTCGGTCACGAGAGATTGTCCTTCCATGCGGGGGTTGTCGTACCGGCAGGGCCGGCGTTCTGGTCTTGTCCGATGGGTTCGAGCACATGTACGTCCATGCCGGGCAGTCGGCCCCACGAGTAGACGGCCATCATGGTGGCGAAGATGAGCACGGCCACACCGAATACCATCATCAGGCCGGGCAGCGTATGCGCCACGAAGGCGACGTTGACGACGACGATCATCATGATGATGCGGCAGAGGGATTCGTAGCCAACGGCGAATCGTTTCATGGCACTACCTCGTTGTATCGCAGTTTCGTTGAAATCCCAATATTTCTATCGTCATAATCATATGCCATCCCAACTGCACGACGTGCGTAAAGATGGAGAATTCATTCCGGCACTGGGACTGATAGGTATGCGATCCCTCCGGCGTGAATGGCCTGAAATCGCTCCAGGGACCGTGCAGGTTGGTGGCTGTGACGACCATGTTGTCGCTGCAGTCCCAGCCGGTCAGTTGCGAGCCGAACCAGTAGTAGACTCCATACGAGGCGATTCGAGGCATGATTGCGCGCGACAAGAACCACCCGTGCGTAGTAATGTGGTCGATCGCCAATGAGCCAGGATTGGATGGTGACGGGGAACGTCCACAGCAGGCGTATGACTACTTTCGTCCGCTGTATGAGCTGGCGCACGCCAGCGACCCGCAGAACAGGCCGGTCACACTGGTATGCTGCCAAAACGACTACACGACCGACATCGCCGAACGAACCATGGATGTGGTGTGCATCAACCGCTACTACGGCTGGTACAACCTGAGCGGTCGAATTCACCCAGTAGCCGGAGGAATCACCCCGCCAGAGAGGCCTTCAGCGGGGTGATTCCTCCAATCCTTGGCGGATTTACCCCGCTCAGACCTTGATCATGGCGTATTGGGAATCGTAGAGGCGATAGTAGGCACCACGCTTGGCAAGCAGCTCGGCGTGGTTGCCTTGCTCTACGATCTGCCCATGGTCGATGTAGCAGATCATGTCCGCGTTCTCGATGGTGGACAATCGGTGCGCGATGATGAAGCTCGTACGTCCCTTCAGCAGGTGGTTCAATCCGGCCTGAAGCGCCTCTTCGGTACGAGTATCGATATTCGACGTGGCTTCGTCGAGAATCAGAATGCGAGGATCGGCTAGCAGCACTCGCGCGAACGCAATCAACTGGCGCTGACCTGCGGAAAGCGTGGAACCACGCTCCTCCACCACCGTGTCGTATCCGTTCGGCAAATCCATGATGAACTCGTGCGCATGCACCGCCTTCGCAGCCGCTTCGATCTCGGCATCGGTCGCATCCAACTTGCCGTAACGAATATTCTCGCGCACATTACCAGAGAAAATGAACGTATCTTGCAGCATGACGCCCATCTGCCGACGTAACGATTCCAATGTGACCGAACGCACGTCATGCCCGTCAATCGTCACCGACCCTTCTGCAACGTCGTAAAAACGCGACAGCAGGTTGATGATCGTGGTTTTGCCGGCGCCAGTCGGACCGACCAACGCGACAGTACTGCCTGGCTTAACATGCAGATCAACCAGATTGAGAATATTGCGACCGTCAGGCTCGTAACGGAAGATGACATCGTTGAAATCGACGCGACCTTCGATTGGCGGCAGTTCGGTCGCGTCAGACGCATTGCGGATCTCCGGCTGCACATCAAGCGTTTCGAAAATACGCTCAAGATACGCGGAACAGGTAATCAGCTGATTGTAGAAATTGCCGATGCTGATCACCGGATTCCAGAAATTATTCGCATACCCGACGAACGCGATCAGCACGCCGGTGGAAACGTTTACCGCGACGAAGCCCGTAACGCCCACATAGTAGATGAACGCGATCGTCATGACGGAAATGGTCTGGATGCCCGGCCACATGAGGAACTGAATGTGCACAGCCTTCATCCACGAGGTGCGCACGTCGTTCTGCTGCTCCTGGAAGGTTTTGAACTGCGCAGTCTCCTGAGCGAAGGTCTGCGTGGTTTTCACGCCGGCGATCGACTCGTGGATGAATGCGTTGAGATTGCTCTGCTTGTTCGACAGCACCTGGTACGCGCGGCGCTGGAAATGTTGCAATATCAGCACCCATGCGATCAGGAACGGGAAAAGCGCAAGGCTGAACAGCGCGAGCCGCCAATCGACCACAAACATGACCACCAGAGTGATCAGGAACGTGAACGCGTCGGAAATCACATTGATCAAGCCGGAACTCAACGTGTCGGAAAGGGTGTTCACATAATTGACCACGCGAATCAGGATTTTGCCGTGCGGACGCGAATCGAAATAGCTGAACGGCAGCGTTTGAATATGCGTGAAAATATCGCGACGCATATCTTTCAACATGAGCTGACCAACTCGAGTAATTTCAACGGTACGATAGCGCAATCCGAACTCGTACATCACGATAAGCACTGCCATCAATCCCGTTAATTCACCAAGTAAGGTGAGATTTTTCGACGGAATCGCACTATCGATCATGATTTTCGTCAAATATGGCACGACTACCGCGATGCAGCTCATCATTACGACGACGGCAAGAATGCGTGCGATACGTGACATATATGGTTTTAAATAGACGCCGATACGCAGAATATCGCGCAGATTAATCTGCTCTTCCAGTTCCTCGTCTTCACGGAATGTATTACGTTTTGCCATGGGGTTTCCTCCTTTCTTGCCTTGGTTGCGTTACGCTTCGAAACCATGGGAACGACCAGCCTGCAGGCCGAGCTGCTTGTAGTAGATCTCCCAGTAGCGGCCATGTGCGGCCACGAGTTCGTCATGCGTGCCGCGCTCCACAATGCGGCCGTGTTCGAGCACGAGAATCAGATCGGAATCTTTCACTGATGAAATACGGTGTGCGATGGTGACGATGGTTTTCTGCTCGTCCAGCTCGCGCAGGTGACGTTGGATTTCCGCTTCCGTTTCCATATCGACGGCGCTGGTCGTGTCGTCCATGATGAGGATCGATGGATTGTCGGCAAGCGCGCGGGCGAGGCTCAGGCGCTGTTTTTGGCCGCCGGAAAGGCCGACGCCACGCTCTCCAACCACGGTATCGTAGCCTTCCGGCATGCTGCGGATGAAGCCGTCCGCACCGGCGATGGTGGCCATGCGGCGAATGTACTGTTCATCGTATTCGCGCTGTTCGCCCACGCCGAAGCTGATGTTGCCGCCGATGGTGTCGGAAAACAGGAACGTGTCTTGCGCGACGACGCAGACTTGCGAGCGAAGTGTGGCGAGCGGCCAGTCCCGCGCGTCGACTCCGTCGATGAGCACGCTGCCTTCGGTGGGGTCGTAGAAGCGGGAGATGAGGTTGACGAGGGTGGATTTGCCTGCGCCCGTTTCGCCGAGAATGCCGAGTTTGGCGCCTGCCGGAACATGGAAATCCACATCTTCAAGCACGGGGGTGTTCGGTTCGTCGGGGAAAGCGAAGCTGACATGCTGGAAGTCGATGCTGCCGGCGATGCGGGTCGTGTTAGTCGTTACCTGTGTTGCCTGCGCAGCTTGTGTTGCCGATGTTATAAACGTCGCCTGCGATTGCGAGGCGTTGCCAGTTGCATCGTTTACACCGTTGGCATTGTTCGCATTCGGAGTTGCGGTATTTGCGTTTGCGCCGACTCCCGGCTTTTCCGTGATATGCGACTGAGAGGTGAGCAGTTTGCGGATTTTGATGCAGGATGCGTTGAAACGCTGCCAGTCGTTGATCAGCCATCCGGATTGGCGCACCGGTCCGTCGATCATCCACAGGTAGGAGTTGAACGCCACGAGATTGCCGAGCGTCATGTGCCCGGTGATCACCAGGAATCCGCCGAGGCCGAGCGTGATCAGCTGCAGCGAGAAACCGAGGCCGTCAAGCCACGGCATGTATTTGCGGCTGTTGTAGGCCTGAGCCATGTTGCGTTGCATGTAGTCGTCGTTGCGTTCATCGAATTTTTCGGTTTCATACGGTTCGCGTACGAACGCTTTGACCACACGGTTGCCTTCGATATTTTCTTCAACCATCGAATTCATTTCGGCGAGCGAATTGCGGATGGCGAAGAACAGCGGCCTCGCGTGCGTAGAGAGTCCGCGTGTAAGAATGAAAATGAACGGCGTAATGCACGCGAGCGCGAGCGCGAGACGCCAGTCGATGGTGAACATCATGGCGAGCGCGCCGACGAACATGACCACACAGTCGAGCGCCTGGTAGCTCACCCAGCTCAACGCGTGGCGGATGGCGTCGGTGTCGGAGGTCATGCGGCTCATAATGTCGCCGGTGCGTGTGTGGTTGAAATACGTGAAGTCAAGTTCGTGCAGTTTCTCGTATTCGTCGCTGACGAGACGAAATACGGAGTTCTGCCCGAAACGTTCCATCCACATTTGGTAGCCGTAGCGTGAGGTGACGCGCACGATGGTGAACACGATCATCATGATGCACAGTCGCGTCAGTTCGCTGACGTGTCCTTGCACGATCACACGGTCCACGATGAGACCCGACAATAGCGGAATGATGAGAGCCATGGTGTTGTTGACGCAGAACAGCACTATCGCGCCGACCACCCGTGGCAGGTCGGGTTTGCAGTATGGCAGGATCCATTTGAGGTTGCCTGCTTCTTTGTTACGATTCGGATCGACATACATACGTAGCGTTCCTTCAGATTGTTTGCTTGGGTATTTGGGGTTTCGTGGGCTGTTGTTACGTTGATTCGTTGCTTTTCGGCTATTCGTTGCCGTCACGATTCACGTCCGTCGTTTGTCGAGCGTCCCGTTGCCGTCTCTCTCGGTCGAAACCCCTGTTCGGACTCGTAAACGCGACTTATTCTATGCGAACCGTTTTTCGATGCAACGTAGGTGATTCCGGCGTGTCGCAATCGCAATAAAAGCAACGCATGCACCGTTACATAAACTCGCTGTGAGCGCAACGAAAATATGGATGATTGCAGTAGCGCTTTCCGTATCGAACCGATACGATATATCGAGGCGCGGCATTCCGATGACGGCAACGACCGCAATCGTATGAAAAACACGAAAGGACGGCAATGATGTCGGACGAACAGGCACTCATCGCACAATATGCGGAAAAATATGGTCTTACCGACGAGATGATCAAGCATGCGGAACGTTGGACGGAAACCGACGGCGATCTTGCGGGACTTTCCGAAAAGCGAGTCCGCGGAATTCTTGACCTGCGTTTCAGCGCGATCGCAGTAGACACTCCACGTTCCGAACTGTGGCATACTCCGGACACGATCGATGTGATCGAAGACCTTCCATACCTGCCTGACGGCGGTTACGATACGGAAGCCGGGCAGTGCCGCGGACACTTGCTTGATCTGTATCTGCCACATGATGCTGTACTGCGCGCCGGGCACACGACACCGGTGTACATCGATATACATGGCGGCGGTTTCACCTACGGATATAAGGAACTGAACCGTAATTTCAACGTGCATCTGGCCGATATGGGATTCGCCGTGTTCTCACTGAATTATCGCCCGGCCCCGCAGACCGACTTGAGGGGCCAGCTGGCGGATGTGCAAGCGGCATTACGTTGGATCAAGGCGCATCTGGCCGATTATCCAGTCAATCCAAACGCCGTATTCCTCACCGGCGATTCGGCCGGCGGCGCATTGACCATGCTGACATTGGCCATTGAAAACAGCGCCGAAGCTGCGGCCGCGTTCGGCATTGACGAGCCTTCGGGCATCGGTTTCGCCGGCGCGGCTCCGGTTTGCGGCGTGTACAGCCTGGCTTCCAAGCAGACCGCCGACGAAGCCGGCTTGGGCTCTACCGCATTCTCCCCAGACACGCGAATCGCGCTCGACGAAGCTCTTGGCACGGAATTCTTCGCCGACCTCGAAGCGGCTGATCCGCGATTCCTCACCGCAGAAGGACTCGTCAACAACGTTGATCTGCCGCCGCTGTTCATTACCACCTGCAGCGACGATTTTTTGGAGGCAGATAATCTGGCGCTTGCCACGGCCCTATCGCGCAAGAGTGCCGATTTCGAACTTTTCGACCCGAAAACGGGCCGTCACGAAGCATTGGGGCACGTATTCGTGATCGGCATGCCATGGCTGACGGCCAGCGTGGATTGCCTCGAACGCATCCGTGATTTCTCATACAACCGCTGCTGAATCACAAACGCTAACGCGCAACCACACATAATCACAGACCGCCAACGGTCGGCCATACGCAAACAGGCGCGTGGCCGACCGTTTCTTTTCATGCGCCTTTTACGCAACCGAAAACACCAATCGCAATCGCATGCATCCTGTTCAGAAAAGAAAAAGCCGGCGGAGAGAAAGGCCGCCGGCTGAGAGAGAGAAGAGAGAAGAAGGGTTCAGTTATGGGGTTCTTCGGGAACCTCGCCAGCTGCCGTAACCGCTGACATGTTCTATATAACCGCCCAAGTCTTGGAAGAATGATGCGTGTTCCTGTCAATTCGCTGGGAAAAATGTATCGAACATGTAAGCGGAACATACACATTCGTGAATTCCGTCGAATGATCGCAACATTACTTCCGATTTGTCCAATCGCACGTCCATATCACTCACCCACTCTGCAAAATCATCCAGTGAAATGGACAATTCTGCAATAATCGCAAAATCATCCATTTCACTGGACGATATGTCGAGCTTAAGATGCTGCCACTGTCTTTCTCGGAATACCGAAATGCATTGCAATCAACAGCAAATGACAATGCGCTGTTCGACCGGTATCTCACATATGGAGGACTCCCCCAAGTTGTGCAGGCACAGAACGCAAGTTGCACAGACAGCACAACACCCCCGAACCGACCGGATAGACCGGAAATCGCAGGTTCGGGGGCGAAAATCAGCGGGGCTGACGGAAGTGGCGATCGCCAATCGGCGTGAACGGTGTGTGCGGCTCGAGCTGATACCAGTACGCGACGGAAGCAACGTCGTCCTGACGCTCGAAATTGCCACCCTCTTCAGTGCCGATCTGCTGCCATTCCACACGCAGATCGTGCTCGAAATAAATCGGATCGGGAATGTGCCAGCGATACAGTCCACGGGTCACAGGCGTATTCACATCCCAATACGCGCTTTCGCGATGCGAGGCGAGACGCTGTGAGTAGAACGGGAATCCGACGTACGGCGCGCAGAACGTCTGCTCATGCATGCGCCCATGCTCGTCAAAATCAGCGAAACTCCACGCACCACCGAAATAATCCTCAGCACCAGTACTGCACCATGTAGGGTACTGGTCGTCTCCATCGATGTACATTTTGACTTCGCCCTCGCCCCACCAGCGGCTTTCCAACGCGGTGAGCGCCAGATACGTGCCGATATACGCGCCACGCCCCTGCACGCCGTCAAGCACCACATAATCGCGAGCCAGTTCGGTGACACGTTCGCGACGCCACTGTGCATGGAAACGCATGGTGCCGGCCGGAAGCGAGTCATATTCGGTGTAGTCAATCTGGTAGAAGAACGCGGGAACGTCTTCATTGTGATCGTTGCGGAGCACGATGCGCGCATGTTCGAACGGCATGGAGAAATAGCAGTTGAAACCGCGATTGGGTACGACCACCACCGGCATCGAATTGACTCGGCAGGCCTGCGCGTGGCCGCAGCAAAAGAAATCGCCGATCGGGCATTGCACGGACGGGGTTTCCTCGCCATCCCAATAGAATTCTAGGATCAGGTTACGAAGCACGTTCGGGCCGGTAGGCGACGTGCGATCGGTGACGGTCATCCAAATATGGCGGATCACGCCCGGACCGTCCACATTCATCAAAGTGACACTCTCCCCCGCTTTCACGGTTTGGATGCAGGGGCTGCCTTTGCGCGACGGGCCAAGTGCACTGGCCGCAGTGGCCGCAGTGCCCTTGCCGCCTGTGGGATTCTCGGCGTTCACACAACGCGTGCGTCCCGGCGCTGTAACCGCAAGCGAGTCCAGCGGATTGCGCGCGGAGAACGCACCCAATGAATCGACCTGCATATCATGATACGAACTTTGCTGCATAGCGCTCCAATCGTTATGTTGAGTCATCAGCGCCCCTTTTCCTGCTATTTTACGGCACCCACAACAGTGCCTCACAGAGATTCGATCCAAAGCGATCAACGCCCAGAACGTCACGACTGCATTGAATCCGGCGAACACCGCGTTACCCCAATTATGCGAAAACGTATCGGCATAGAACACCATGCACGAATAAATAATGATCACCCACGGCATCGTCACATACAATGCCGGAGAAGCGGTACGATTATTGACCTTCAGCGTACGCGCGAACGGAATCTTCGTGTTCGTCATGCCCTGCTGAATCGACTTGAGCGTACCGGAAAGATTCACCGTCAACGAACATTATGGACGCAAAATGGTTCAGACGATTACGCCAACGCGTCCAATGTTCTTCGCCATGCGATTGAAGACAATACGATTCCCGTACGCCTCGCGCGAAGCAGATCATGCAGCGCACGCTCGATATTTCGCGCGATAATGATGCGTTCCATGTGGTGTTCGATGGCGTGGAGACTTTGGATCAGGTTGAGTTCATCCGTTCCATTGGAGGCACGATTGCGGAGGGCACGCTGTTGAGCAACGCCATGAGCGCCAACGAGTTCCTCATGCGTCTCGAAACCATGGGCACTTCATTGCCCGAAGCCGCCCCGAGGCAAGCTGAGTAAAGAGGATTCTCGTTTGCCGCACGACTGCTTTATCTCGTGAAATGCTTGGAGAAAATACGGCAGGATGGGATCATATGTGCTAAATTAATTAGTAAACCTGTTTAGCCAATGACGGCTTTGAGGAGGATTCGAATGACCACTATCAGAGAGATAGCAAAACGGGTAGGTTTCTCCCAAGCCACTGTTTCGAGGGTTTTGAAGGACGATCCCACCTTTTCGGTGAAGGATTCCACCCGCGAGAAAATCCTAAACGCCAGTCTGGAAATGGGGTACAAGAACGTACCGCAATACCAACGCATCACCATTCCGCAAGATGTTGCGATTCTCGACAATGCCGTTCCCGACGAGGGTTTGCAGGACGCGTATTTCGACGAGTTGCGCGAAGTGCTCGTCAAGCATGCCGAAGAGCAGCTCATGAACGTGACCATGCAGAAGGACGTGGATTCGCTGATCGCCAACGCCGACAAATACGCGGGCTTCATTTCGATTGGCCCGTCGCCGTTGGATCGTAAGACGTTGCACCGTCTGCATAAGAAACTTCCCCACGGCGTCTTCATCGACATCAATCCTGCGCCGGCATTGTTCGATTCGGTGCAACCCGATTTGGAACAGACAATCTTGGATGCGATTGACGCGCTTATGGCGTCCGGCTGTTCACGAATCGGCTTTATTGGCGGCTTGGGCAACATTATGGGCGAGCATGAATATCCGGAAGACGTTCGTACGTTCGCATTTCGCAATTGGGCGCTGCGTTTGGGTTTGGATGTGAAGGGATTGGTGTATGAGGATGGCCCGTTCACTGTGGAAAACGGCCGTTTGCAGGGGCGTCAGTTAGTACAGGATCATGCTGATGATTTGCCCGATGCAGTGATCGTCGCCGCCGATCCGTTGGCGGTCGGCGTGCTACAGGCGTTTGCCACCGAAAATGTGATGGTACCGCGAGATATCAAAGTAATCAGCATCAACAATCAGGAGATCGCGAAATACACGTCTCCCGCATTATCGTCGTACGACATCAGCCAGGACGAACTTGCGAAAGCCGCAGTACTCATGCTTGCCGAAGCACTGACCGCCAACCGCAAAATCAGCCAGCATATGCGAATCTCCACCAGTCTCGTCGCCCGCGACAGCTTCACCCCGCAAGACTAAAAACAAAAACTCGAGATACAGCAAGGATCGGCATCCTGTTACGAAGCCGGTCCTGCAATTACGTTTCAGCAATCGCGCCTTAACGAAGAAAGTGGGCGTCGCACCAGACGTGTTCGACGGCCCAGGTGGCGGGGTTGAGCAGAAGCACGTCGGCAGCATAGCCGGAGGCAAGCAGACCGAGCGGCTGCTTGGTGACCGGGTTCGCACGATCGAAACCGAATGCTTTAGCCGGAATCAACGTGGCGGCTTCCACCGCGTCGGTAGGCGTGAATCCTAATTCGAGCACCGCACGCTGAACAGCCTTTTCCAACGTCAACGTGGAACCGGCTATCGCACCATTCGATGCAAGACGAGCATGACCGTCAATCACATTCACATCCAACGCACCCAGCAAATAATGACCATCCGGGCAATCGGTGGCAGCCATAGCATCGGTCACAAACGCAATGCGATGCGGGGCGAAGCCGAATCCCAAACGCACCATCGGATCCTGCACATGAAAACCATCATTAATCAACTCAACAGTGACGCGCGGATCCTCAACAGCAGCCGGAATCGGACCAGGCTCACGATGATGCAAACCATTCATCGCATTGAACATGTGCGTCATAATGCCAGCACCCGCATCAAAACCTCTGCAGGCGGTTGCATAATCGGCATCGCAATGTCCCACCGCAGGAACCACTCCAGCCGCAGCAAAACGACGAATCGCATCAATGCCATGCGGTAGTTCGGGGGCGATGGTAATCTGTCGCAAACAGCCGTTCGCAGCATGCAAAAGCCGATCAACATATTCAGGAACCGGATCTTTCAAGCATTCCGGATCATGCGCACCTTTGCGAGACAACGCAAGGAACGGACCTTCCAAATGCGCTCCAAGAATGTCAGGGCGAGCACCCATCATGCCACGCACGGTTTGAAGATTGGCGCACATCACGTCAAGCGGGTTGGTAATCAAACTGAGCACCTGACGGGTGGTGCCGTGCATCATATGACCTGCGCGGGCCATGCGTATGCCTTGCACACCATCATCGAAGGAACTCCCCCACGAACCGTGCGCATGAATGTCGACGTAACCGGGCGTCATCATGCGGCCTGCAGCGTTGGTCACGAAACCGGCCGAACCGGTCATGGAATCGCCGGGACCAACCGAACTGACCGAATCGGAATCAGCATCGGCATCCAAACCGACGCTTGCGCATGCCGCAGCAAAATCATCGTCCCGATTCCCAGTCGCCATAATCGCACTACCATCGGAAACCAGCCAATAATGTTCCGCAACACCTCGCGCATCGACTTTGCGCGCATTGTGAATCGCAAACGGACGGGCCGACTGCGCTAACGCAACGTCCACCTCATTCGCAAACCGCTCCCGAGACTGTTCCATATTCAAACCTTCCGACTCACTCACAGCCATATTCCTCAATTAGCATCCAATTCTTCCAGTCAGTGGAGAAATTCTCCCGCTAACAGCCGCCTCAGAGTCCCAATTCCGCCAGTCAGTGGAGGAATCCTCCCGCTGACAGGCCAAAAACGTCCAGAATGTTTCAGCAAGTGGAAGAATCCGAACGCTAGCGGACACCGACTGCGGAGCAGCAATCAGATGCGCTGCCAGGCGGGCTTGTGGGCGTAGGCGTAACGGTAGTAGTCCTTGTGGCGTAAGCGGCTCGCAGCCTCTTCGTCCACAATAATGGTGGCGTGCGGATGCATTTGCAGCGCAGACGCCGGGCAGAACGCGCTCACACCACCCTCCACCGTTTCGGCCACAGCTTCGGCCTTGCCTGATCCGAAGGCCAGCAGCACCAAGTGGCGAGCTTTGAGAATCGTGCCAATGCCCTGCGTGATGCAATGCGTAGGCACCTTGTTGATGTCGTCGTCAAAGAATCGGGCGTTGTCGATGCGAGTCTGCTCAACTAGCGTTTTGACACGCGTGCCGGAAGCGAGAGACGATCCCGGCTCGTTGAAACCGACATGCCCGTCGGTGCCGATGCCCAGAATCTGCACGTCGATGCCACCGGCTTCTTCGATCGCCCTGTCGTAGGCAGGGCCGGCAGCCGCAATGCGTTCGCCGTCGCTCAGCGGAGCCCCGTCAAGCACGTCACCAGGCACGTGCACCAAATCAGGGTTCAGTCCAAGCGGTTCCACAACCGTGCGGTGAATGGTGGAATGGTACGACTGCGGGTGATCAAGCGGCAATCCCAAGTATTCATCCAATGCGAAACCACACACCTGCGATACGTCAATATGTTCACTGTGCACAATGCGTGCGAGCGACTGGTAGGCGGCAAGCGGACTGGATCCGGTTGCCAGTCCCAACACCGCGTTCGGTTTGGTTTTAATGAGATCGGCGACTGAACGGCCGTAAATATCGCCTGCTTCACGCTCGTTTTTCACGATGATGACTTCGGTCATGATGTTCCTTTCGTTGAACTTGGATTGACGTTTTCGTTTGCTGATTACTTGCTGATTACTTGAAGATTTTGTTCGATGATTTATTTGCTGATGTGCCGCAGCTCGTCGGCTGCTTTCCACACGGCTTCCTGAATGCGATGCAGTTCCGATGGTTGGCTCGTCACGGTCCATTCCTTCGCATAGGCCTCGCACCAGCATTCGAGCTCGCGTGCCAGCGCACGGTAATCGGAAGGCTGCCGATCGTCAACGTCATGCGCTTCACGCACGCCATGCGCTTCGGCGAGCGCGAATCCCGCTCGATTGAGCAACAGCTGACCTTCCATGGCGATACGCACGGCAGCTGTAATGCCCGGCTTTCCTATATGTGCCATAATCGGCGCGATTTCAACCATGCATTGCTGCAACTTACGATTGGCCTGCGGAACTCGCTCAATTATCGTTGCCATATTGCGCATCATGCGATCGCGTGCTTCGCGCAAGGTCAATGCGTTTTCCTGATTGGCAAGACGTTCGGTCAAGCATGGGATGGTTTGCGCAACATCGGTATTGCAGTTTCCCGCACCATCATCCAATTCGAGATATTCCACAAGCTCCCGCCAGGTGAATACGGCTTGCGCGGAAGCGTTACGAAGCAATGCAACGAATCGTGCGCTGCAATCGTCATATTCGACGCGCGAAATACGCGCGAGCAAATCATTTTCGGCGGTATCTCCGGCACTATCTCCTGCTGGATTCCACGCATATTGTGCACCGAATATCATGCCAGGCACGGCCATGCGCGGATCGTTGATATGCCCAAAATCGCCCCAATCGGTGACGAGCATGCCTTCCGCACCACAGTCGAGGCCGTAGCGTGCGATACGCGCAATATTGTTCCACGCATCGTCGATGCGCGGGAGCAGCGCATTCCACCCCCATACGGCCGGACATACGATTTGTTTGGCTCCGGCTTTCGCCACAAGTTGGATTTTCTCGTCAGTTGCTTCCGGGTCGTACTGCCAGTTCAGCAATGTGACGTTGTTTGGCAGGATTTCGAGGATTTCCGGCATTTCGATGGCGATGTCTCCCCAGAACATGGGCTCGTGGCCTTGCTGAGACAGATGTTCGCAGAGTTTGCCCACGTATGTTGCGTACAGCGTTGCGACGCCCACGCGTTGTGCTTCCTGCTTCGATTGGCCTTTGCCGAGGTCGAAGGTTTCGTCTGCGCAGATATTAAATCGTTTCGTGTGGAAGAGTTGCAGGTACGAGTCGACCAGTTGCGTGGAGAACGCGAACGCTCGATCGTCGGCGACGTTAAGTGTGTGGTGCCTCATGCGTTCGATGAAGCTGAACGGCCGGTCGGCGTCTTCGGGGAATTCGCCAAGTTCGCGCAGTTCCTGCGTGCGCATCGCCACGTATTGGTGACCGAACGTGGAGACTGACGGCACGAGTTCGATGCCAAGGTTCGCACAGTATTGGTCGAATTCAAGTATGTCTGCCGGCGTGAGCGGGCTTGAACCACGCCACGTTTCACTCATGCCGTCGAATGCGAACGTATGCTCGATGTAAAGCTGCAATTGGTTGTATTTGTAAAAGCAGAGTTTGTCGGCCCACTGTTTGAGCCATGCGAGCGTTGGCACGCGACCGCGCGTCGCATCCAAGTAATATCCCCTGATCTGATATGCGGGAGCATCTTCGATCTGCAGTACTGGCAGCACGGCACCGTTTTGCCGTATGAGTTGACGCAGGGTCTGCACACCGTTGCGCACACCCTCGAAATCGTAACCGGTAATCGCAATACCGTCAGTATCGATAGTCAGCGTGTATGCACCGGGAGTGCCAGCTTCTTCCGACGCGTCCGAATCCGCAATATGCAAGCTGATGAATCCAGGCCACATACCACCCGTCGCGTAATCCCAATCAAGCCCTGTTGTGGAACGTATGTCGGCAACAAGCTGACGTGCAAGCAGATAATCGCCATCACCAATTGCAATGGATTCGTTCACACGACCCGCGTAAGGCAGCGATACCACGCCTTCGCCGACCGTCATGCTGTTCGGTTCGGGAATGATCGTCCATTCGCGGGTATTCTCGTTTGTCATCGATTTGCCTTTCAGCTTGCTGAATTCGCCTTTTTACGCGGATTATTGTGCGATTACCTGCGACTTGTTGCACGTCGCTTACATTGTTTGGTTTCCCAGCTGTGCTCGTTTTGCTGCGAGCGCAGCACCGATTGCGCCGATTGGTTTATCGACCGCTGCGATTCTGATTTTCGATGCGATGTCGAGTGTGTTCAGAAATCGGCAACCTTCTGCTCTGCGGCTCAATTCGGCTTGAATGATTTCGATCAGATCATTGCCGGTTTTCGCCATGCCTCCGCCGATGATGATGCGTTGCGGATCATAGGCTTGGGCGACGATTTGGATGACGTCCCCCATGCCGTGCGCCACTTTGCCGAGCACGTCGTTGGCATGCTCGTCTCCTTGCCGTGCTTTGCGGATGAGGTCAGGCATGGGTGGGTTTGCGGAGGGCCAGAGTTTTGCCACGGCTCTGCCGGACGCCACAGTTTCCAAGCATCCTCGCTGCCCGCAGGGGCATGCGAATCCGTTCGGGTCGACGGGAAGATGACCGATTTCGCCGATGCATCCGCTGTACCCGTGTTCAGCTTGCCCGTCGCGTACGAGCCCTGCGGCCAGGCCGGTGCCGAAGTTGAGGAACACCACGGTTGCGTTGCCGTCTACGTGCTCCACGAATTCCGTGGCTCCGACCGCAGCTGCGTTCACATCGTTTTCTACGTGAACCGGAACGTGCATAATCTCACTGATGCGTTCGCCGAGTTCTAAGGTTTCGATGCCGAGATTGACAACGTTGCGCACCTGTCCAGTTGCGCAGTTCACCTGTCCCGGAATGCCAATGCCGATGGGCAACGGTTCGTTGGAGAGTGTACGTGCGACGCGCACGATGTCGGTTATAACGTTGTTTTCGCCGGAATGCGATGGTATACGGCAAACGTCGACGACGCAGTCTGTTGCGTCGAGCAGCACGCCTTCGATTTTTGTGCCGCCGATGTCGATACCGATGCATCCTTGCTCACGATTATTGCGATGCAGTTTTGCGTTCATTGCATATACCTGCCTGGAATAGGATAGGTGCCCGGATTGCGGTTGTTCCGCCGCTCCGGGCACCCGGCGCAGCGTTTACGCCGCGCACGGAGTAGATGGATACCTGATCAGCCCTTGACCGCGCCTGCCGCAAGACCTGCCTGCCAGTAGCGCTGCAGACCGAGGAAGAGCACGATCACCGGCAGCACGCCGAGCAGTGCACCCATCATCAGCGATCCGCGATCGTTGAAGGTGGCGAGCGATACCATGCCATACAGACCGAGCGTAACCGGCTTGAGGACATCGGAGGAAACCATCATCAATGGCAGCAGGAAGTTGTTCCACGTTCCTACGAAGAGGAACAGGAAGATGGTCACCATGGCTGGGGCGAGCAGGCGGAGCACGATGGTGAAGAAGATTCTTGCTTCACCGGCACCGTCGATGCGTGCCGCTTCCAAGAGTTCGTTCGGCACGGAGGTTTGCGCGTATACGCGCCCTAGGAAGAAGCCGAATGGCGAAACGCAGCACGGGATGATGATCGCCAGCATGGTGTTGGTCAGGTGCAGTGCGTGGAAAATGGAGTACTGCGGAATGGTGAGTAGTGCGACCGGCATCAGCATGCATCCCATGACCACGCCGATGGCGATGACCTTACCTCGGAAGTTGAATTTTGCGGTGGCGTAGCCGGCCATCACCGAAATGATTGTGCCGATCAGTGCGGAAACTCCGGAGTAAATCAGGGAATTCAGCACCCAACGCCAGAATTGACCACGGGTCCATCCCATGAGCTTCGAATAGTTGGTGGCGATGGCGTCGGGAATCTGGTCAAGTCCGACGGCAAACCACAATCCGTTGCTGCTAGTCAGCTGCGATGGGGTTTTGGTGGATGCGATGATAGCCCAGTAGATCGGGAACAGGAAGTAGATGAGTGCTACGACGAGCACGATCACGGTAATGGTTTTGGCGATCGGCGATGGGCGCATGGAGCGTGGCAGATCATGCTCGGCTGCTTCACGCTGCTTCTCCATCATGCGTTCCGCCTTTCTGCGGGCGCGTTCGTCTTTTCTTGTTTCGACTGCAATGCTCATTGCTCGTTCGCCTTCCTCTCGACCAGCGCGTAGACCATGGCGAGAATGCCTGCAATCAGTGCCATAACGATGGCGACCGCCGATGCAGGTCCGTCGCCGCCTGGGGTCAGCGTGCCTTGGGATGTGTTCATGGCCATCATCATTGGCGTATAGGTTTTGGAAATGCCTGGATCGGCGGTCTGCATGATCTGCGGTTCGTTGAATAGCTGGATTGTGCCGACGATGGACAGCAACATGGACAGCAGTGCCGCGGAACGCACGTTCGGCAGTTTGATGCGCATGGAGATCTGCCATCCGCTTGCGCCGTCGATGCGTGCGGCTTCGTACAGTTCATGCGGAATGGCCTGCAGTGCGGCCAAGAAGATCAGCATGTTGTAGCCGGTGAACGTCCATGTGGTGATGTTTGCCATGGAAGCGAGCACAATGTTCTTGCTGAAGAAATCAACGTTTATTCCGATGGCCGCAAGACCTTTGACAATCGGCGAAATCTGACCGTTATACAGGTACACCCAAATGATGGATGCAACCACACCTGGAATGGCGTACGGCAGGAAGTAGCCGAGACGGAAGCCCGTGATGTGCTTGACCACGAACGAATCGATGACCATCGCCAAAGCCAGCGCGATGACAATCATCAACGGAACCTGAATGAGGGTGTAGATCAGCACCCTGCCCACACCGGACCAGAAATCGCCGGACGTAAGCACATATTCGAAATTCTGGAACCCTACGAATTTATTCACCAATTCGCCGCCGCCGTAAGCGCCACCGCCTTCGGTGACCTGACGGAAGAAACTGGAGTAGATGGCATAGAAAATCGGGATGATGAATACGATGGCGAACAGTATGCCGAATGGCGCCATGAACGCCCATCCTGTTCGATTCTCGCGGCGTTGCGCTTCAGTGCGCTTTGGTTTCGCCGCTTGCGTTGTTGCAGTCATGATGTACCTATCTTTCGCATCGGATGCCACTCATCGTTGGGGGCATCTTTCACAGTTCGAATCGCCGTATCCGAATATTCGTCACGGGAGAGGAGTGCCGGTTTCAGCCGCTCCGTCGAATCAGCTAAATCGATTCATAGGGAATATTCACGGGGAGGAATATTCGTGAGGAATGTTATGAGCAACGGTGCGAAGCCGTGTGCCACGTTGGCTCCACACCGTTGTTGGAGGGGTTATGGAATCAGAACGGGTGATCTCTGACTCCATACGTCGATCACTTCGCTACAGACAGACCGTAGTTCTTGAGGGTATCGATGGAGGTCTGCTGTGCCACAGGGAACACGTCCGCCACCTTGCCGGAACCGTCGGTTGCCTTGTCGGCGGCTTCCTTCATGGCTGAGGCGACCGCGGAGTAGCCCGGCATGTAGTTGAATGCGACCATGTTGTCGTTGGCAGTAGCGAATTCCTTCATCACGTCTTGGCCACCGTAGAATTCGCTCCAGGATTCAGGGGTCTTCGCGGTTTCGGTGTTGGCAGCCACAATCAGACCCTGGGATGTCAGATCCTCAACCTGAGTGTTGAACCAGTCGAGGAATTCCATGGCTTCGGCCTTGTGCTCACAACCCTTGAGCACTGCGACGCCGGAACCACCGTCAGGGCCGGTGCTGGTGCCATTGCCGAACCAGTCACCGATCTGGGTGACACGCCAGTCACCCTTGCCGGTGTCTCCTGCGGAGTCCTTGAATAGCGGAGCCTCCCAAGCGGCGCCGATGTTGCCGATCAGCGTGCCATCCTGCAGGGATGCATCGAACGACGGCACCCAACGCGGGTTAGTCAGCGTGGCCTTGTTGTCGATCAGTTCCTGGAAGGTTTCAGCAAAAGCCTGCGAACCGCTGCCGTTGGTGTTGACCACCCAAGCGTCGTTCTTGACGGTGTACCACGGGTCGGAGGCGTTGGACAGACCGGCAAAAATGTTACCGGCCTCATCGGCTTCGTAATCCATGATGTACTTGCCGGACGCAGCCGCGGTCTTTGCCGCTGCAATCAGCTCGTCTTTGGTTTTGGGAACCTTGATGCCCAGCTCGTCGAAGGCCTTCTGGTTGTAGAAGTACACGAGCGGGCCGGTATCCTGCGGCAGGCCGTAGGTCTTGCCATCAATCTGCATCATGGAGTATGGGCCTTCGGCGAAGTTGCTCTTGTACTTCGCAGCCTCTTCGGTAACGTCTTCGAGCAGACCTTTGGTGAACACCTCAGGCACTTCGGCGTAGCCGACCTGTGCAAGATCCGGAGCATTGCCGGCCTTGACGTCGGTTTCAAGCTTCTTGATCATGTCTTGCGCGGCACCGTCGAACTTGGTGGCCTTGACCTGAATGTTCGGATGATCCTTGTTCCACTTGGCAACAATGTCTTTGACCAAAGTCATGCCTTCGGAATCCGGAAGACGATGCATGTACGTAAGGTTGACAACCTCTCCGGAATCCCCGCCGGAGCTGGCAGTGTCGGAACCGCATCCTGCAAGACCCATGCACAGGGCCGCGAAAGAAGCTGCGCAAACCATCAAACGCTGAGTGTGGGATCGCACATCTCTCTCCTTCGTGAGATTATTCCGGCACCTCATCGCGCCGGATAATCACAGCATATATACGCAATTCCTTTTTGTCAAGTTTCCTTACATTTAAATCAGAAGCAAGCTACAAACAATGCCAAGGCATTGCAATTTAGCCAAACATAGAGTATTCACAAAAGACAGAAATGCTTATATTTGCATCACACAACAGTTTTCAGTAATGCTTATTGACAATAAATACACAACGAAGCATCCGCTTGCATCGCGGCAGGTTAGTAGCTAAGTAAATTAGATGGCCCTACACCAGCCGGTGTTCTCTAATTCACATTTGACGGACATCGACTTCTCCATTAAGAGACGCCACTCTGGGAGATAGCCATGCCCCTGACATTGACTTCATGTTCACACTCAACCAAGGTAAGGTCGAGCGTGAACATGAAGTCAGCTTGAGTCGATTAGAGCTGAATCACGACTCCCTCCCAACGAGCGAGCTCGCCACGAGCGATCGATTTCACGCCATGCGCAACATCATAAGTGCTGAGCAGTATCTGCGATTCCGCGACGCCATCGCCGAGCAGCTCCGCCACTTCCCCCGGCAGACCGGCGGATCTATCGGTGAGGTTGACGACAACAAGAATCGTATCGTCGCCGCTGGTACGGGTGAAGGCATATACCTGCTCGTCATCGGCAGCAAGCAGATTCCACTCGCCCGTCGCGACGGTGGCGCTGTTGTGGCGCATGGCGATGAGCTTCTTGTAGAAGCCGTACACGGAATCCGGATCGTCGAACTCCTCGGCCGCGTTGATCTCCACATGGTTCGGATTCACGCCGATCCACGGCTCCGTCGCCGCGTCCGCCGGGGTGAAGCCGGCATACCTGGAAGCGTCCCACTGCATGGGAGTGCGCGCGTTGTCACGGCCGATAAGCGCGAGGGCCGCCATCATCGATTCCGGCGACTGGCACCTGGCCTCCTCCACGCGCTGGCGGTAGGCGTTGATGGCCTCCAGATCGCGGTACTGGCCGAGGCTGGTGAAGTGGGCGTTGGTCATGCCCAGCTCCTCGCCCTCGTAAATGTACGGGGTGCCGCGGTGCATGTGCAGCAGCATGCCGAACGCCTTGGCGCTCAGCTCGCGCGACTCGCGGTCAGAGTCGTTACCCCAACGGGAGACGACACGCGGCTGGTCGTGGTTGCAGAAGAACAGGCTGGCCCAGCCGGCATTCCTCACGGCCTGCTGCTGGTCGGCAAGACGAGCACGCAGATTCTTGACTTCGAACGGCACGGTGTTCCACTTGGAACCTTCCTGGTCAATGCCCACGTGGTCGAAGAGGAACAGCATATCAAGCTCACCGTTCTTCGGATCGGTGACGTGCTCGTTGCGGGCCGGAGTGATGCCCGGCGCCTCGCCGACGTTCATGTAGCCCTCACGGCCCTCGAACACTTCGCGACGCATTTCAGCGAGGAATTCGTCGATGCGCGGACCGTCGGAACACCATGGGAACGGGCTGGAATAGCCTTCCTCACCAACTGGATAATCCTCAATTTCAGAACCGTCTTCACCCGGCAGTTTGCCGTTCTTATCAACAGTCTTCGAAACCTGAGTGATCACGTCCATGCGGAAGCCGTCGATGCCGCGGTCCATCCACCAGTTCATCATCCTGTACACGGCCTTGCGCACCTCCGGATTCTCCCAATTCAGATCCGGCTGCTTCCTGGAATACTGGTGGAGGTAGTACTCGCCGCGCTTCGGATCGTACTGCCAAGCGGAACCGCCGAAATACGACCCCCACCGGTTCGGCTCGGCGCCCGGAGTGCCCGGCTCGTGGCCCGGCCTGGCCGGACGCCACCAATACCAGTCGGCATGCGGGTCGTCCCTGTCTCGGGAGGCCTGGAACCAGGCATGCTCGTCGGACGTGTGGTTGACCACCAGATCCATCACGATCTTCAGACCGCGCCTGTGCGCCTCGGCGAGCAGCTCGTCCATGTCCTCCAACGTGCCGAACAGCGGGTCGATGTCCTGGTAGTCGGAGATGTCGTAGCCGTTGTCGTCCTGCGGGGACCTGTAGACCGGGGACAGCCACAGCACGTCCACGCCAAGATCAGCCAAATAATCGAGACGGCTGGTGATGCCCTTCAGGTCGCCGATGCCGTCGCCGTTCGTGTCCTGGAAGGAACGCGGGTAGATCTGGTAGACCACCGCGTTGGCCCACCACGGGTTCGGGGTCGCGCCGTTGGAACGCACGGCGTCGGGAAGGACGGAACGATTGAAATCAGTCATATCTTGTTTCCTTATTAAATCAAGTTCTTCATCAACGCGATGCTATGGATCCACGTTGCCTATATACGGGATGAATCAATGTTGCTTTTTCTTTTCCTTTTAGAGTTCCATCCATGAGTCGAACAAGCATGCTCATGCCCAGTTGACACAACTCTGCTGGCATTAAGGGAAATTCATCTATCCTCAGACGCTTGCCTATGGAATCTGTATATGTTCCCGCTGAAATCAGCGAAAGATCTTGAGGAATCTTCATTCCACGCTGCCGCGTCGCAGCAACAAGATTATTAAGGAACAATGGGCCGCCTTGAGTCACAATTGCTGTGTTCTCACTCGAGATGAACCTCTCAAGTAGGTTTTCGGCAGCATCGAAATCATCCTCGTCGGTAAACTCTTCATCTATATGAATCTTGTATCGCGCAGCAGCATCATGCATTGATGTCCTGAGTCGAATGAGGTAATTTGCACCTCCATTTCGTTCGTAATCAATCTCCTTCCCCCCTGCAAACAGAATTCTGCTGTGCCCATTACGACAAAGCGTTTGCATGATCATTTCACCCATTTCAATAAAATCGGTATCAATGCATGGCACATTTATTTCATTCATAGGATGTCCAATAGAAATGAGCGGAATACTTGAAAGCTGAGCTAATTCAATTCGGGGATCATTCATAGTCACATCCATAAGAGCGACACCATCCACCATCCCAGTATCGATGATAGAGCGAAGCTGCTCATCTCCTGTTTCCTCAGTCAACAGCAACGTTTCATAGCCAAGTTGCCTGGCCGCTTTGAGAAAATTTAGAAAATAAGCACAATAGTTGGTATAGCTGGTGGAATCATGGACGGGCGAACTCAGCGCGACGAAATGAGTCTCACCACTCAACGGAGCTGGACCACCGTTTTTCGCCAAGTAACCAAGTTCCCGCGCAGCTTGCAATACTCTCCGACGGGTATTTGCCCCTATGGGACGTTTCCCTGTCATCACATAGGAAACCGTGCTTATGGAAACTCCTGCGAGAGCCGCCACGTCCTTGATTCCAGCCATTGTTATCCTTATTCGTTCACAGTAAAGCCTTGGCTCTTTCCTTGCTCAACGAGCTTGTCCTGCCAAGCCTTCACACCTTCCTTCATTGTGGTCTGTCCCGTGTAAGCCGCCCCGACAGTGTCGGTGAAAACGCTTCGCGCATAAACGTCATAGGGCAGAAATTCGAACTTAGATGTGACACGCTTCGCAGCCTCGGCGAATTCAGCATTGAACTTCTCACCGCCAAAATAATCCACCGTGTCTCCATCGGAGTTCACCATAGTAGTCTGGCTAAGGAATTTATCGTTAGACATGGTCTTCAAATCAGCAGGAAAACCGCCTTGGTCCACACGGGACATGATGGCATCAGAATTAGTGCTGGCAAATTCCATAAACTTGTACGCAGCATCCGCATTCTTGGATGACGATATCAGGGCAAGGGAGGAGCCGCCGTACTCAGAACTTACCTTCTCGCCGGCGTTCCACGTTGGCATTTGAGCAATTCGCCACTTTCCAGCACCCTCCGAAGCATTGTTTAAAAACATGCCGGGAGCCCATGCAGCAGATATCACGCTCGCAAATTCTCCGGAACCAACTGAACGATACCAATCATCAGAACTATCTTTTGTCTTCGTTTCGATTAGTCCTTCATCAATCATCTTTTGCCAGAAGTCGCAGAATTTCTGCACTCCTTTATCAGTAGTGAGTTTGACGGTAACCTTGGTGCCGTCTTTAGATGTGGAATATGGGTGTCCACCTGCTTGCCAGACCATTGCATTGAAGAATCCGGCGTTCCCTGGATCATTAGTAATATATGAACCAATCTGCTTAATCTTCTTTGCATCTTGGTAGAACTCATCCCAAGTACTTGGCGGCTCAGAAATGCCAGCTTTGTCAAATACCTCTTTGTCATAGTAAAAAGCCATTGGTCGACTGGCATACCATACATACCGCCATTGAAATTCACTGCATTCCAAGTACCTGGGGTGTAGAAATCCTTATATTTGGCAGTCCCATAGTCATTCAGATTTTTAAGAGAGCCCTTAATTACATACTCAGGAATCGCATAATATTCAATCATGGCTATATCCGGAACTCCACTGCCAGCTTCCAAAGCATTATTCAGAGCTTTGTATTCATCTTTACCACTACCGGCATTGGTAAATTTGATGACAATGTTAGGGTTTTTCTTCATGAAAACCTTAGCATTAGCTTTAAGATTGTTATCCCAAGCCCAAACATTAACAACCGTCTTACCGCTCCCATCGGAAGTTTCCGACTGAGTTGTTCCACACGCTGCCAATGGAACAACCATCGCCGCAGCACCGCAGAGAGCAATTATTTTTCCTAACGAGAACCTCATTGTTTCCCTTTCTTTCTATTGAGCAGCAGTGGCATGATCCTTGCTTTTGGCGCCCTTGCTTGTAGTCTGCATCTTAAAACCGAAGGATTATGACTGACAAATAATTTCGATGATTTCGACGATTTCAATAATCAAGGCACTCACCA